>Ga0209014_10000001_pt1 | contig 235917 bp, 202 predicted proteins | sample BarGraNGADG00212_FD_184491 | JGI IMG/M metagenome (GOLD analysis project Ga0209014, IMG submission 184491) | Arctic peat soil microbial communities from Barrow, Alaska - Barrow Graham LP Ref core NGADG0002-212 (SPAdes) (version 2) | ecosystem: Environmental > Terrestrial > Soil > Wetlands >...
AGCGCGAGCCTCGACGCCGAAGACGTGGAGCGCCGCCGCCGCTGCGCGAGCGATGAAGGCGGCCACCGTGAGAACGCCGGCGCTCTCGAGGTAGAGCGGCGACGCGGCCGTGAAAAGAGAGGAGGAACGCCGCAGCGCGAAGTTACGGCCGCGCGTCCAGCCGCGGGCTGTGTCCGTCGGCACGGCGGATCTCCTGGACCGAGACGCGGCGCGCGCCAAAGGACCGCCTCAACTCGTCGATGGCCTCCAGGCTCTTGAGCCGACTCGAGCAGGAGAAGATGTCGATGTGCACGGTGCCAGTCTCCGGCCAGGTGTGGATGACGGCATGCGACTCGCTCAGGATGAGGACGCAGGTGAGGCCCGCTCCGCGAAAGACATGCGAGACCGCCTGCACGATGGTCGCGCCGGCGCGCCCGAGGGCGGCGACGAAGACGCCGCTGATGTCCTCCGGGTGCAGCGCGGCGAGGGCCTCGCACTCGCCAAGGTCGACCGAGTAGAGGACGGGCGGCGCGTGAGGGTCCATTCCGCAAGGAAATATACCTAACGGCACGAGGAGCAACGTGTTCAATAGTGAACAGCCGGGCTCACCACACCGGCATATAGTCGCCACGCAAAACGCCGATCGCGCATCGGCACGCCCGGTTTATCCGTAACTCACGTCTTAAGAGGGAGATGCAGCATGAAGCGCACTTGGTTCAGTCTCGTGACAAGCGTGGCATTCGCCGCGCTGCTTTACGGTCCTTCCCCGGCGCTGGCCCAGACCGCACCGCCACTGGGAACGGCGCAAAACTTCGCGGTCCTGGGTGGCTCGACGGTGACCAATACCGGCTCGAGCACCATCACCGGCGACTTCGGTGTCAGCCCAGGCAGCGCCTACAGCGGCTTTCCTCCGGGGCTCGTCGTGTCCGGCGCGATACACGCCGCTGACGCCACTGCGGCTGCGGCCCAGACTTCCGTCACCACGGCGTACAACAGTCTGGAAAGCCAGGCGTGCACCCAGGATTTGACGGGTCAAGATCTGGGCGGAAAAACGCTCACCGCGGGCGTCTATTGTTTTTCCACTTCGGCTCAACTGACCGGCACCCTCACGCTCAACGCCCAGGGCAACGCCGGCGCGGTCTTCATTTTCAAGATCGGGAGCACGCTCACGACGGCGAGCGGCTCGTCGGTCGTTGTAATCAACAGCGGATCGGTGTGCAACGTCTTCTGGCAGGTGGGCAGCTCGGCGACCCTCGGGACAACCACGTCGTTCGCCGGAAATATTCTTGCGCTGTCGAGCATCACGCTGAACACTGGCGCAAACGTGACGGCTCGGACCTTGGCCCGAAACGGCGCCGTGACGCTGGATAGCAACAACGTTTCCGTTAGCAGCTGCGCCGGTGGGCCGGGGCCGGTTCCCACGCTTCCACAGTGGGGCGTTTCGTTCCTCGCCGCGGGACTCCTGGGCCTGGGGTACCTTCGGCTGCGGCGGCGGTCGGCGGGCGCCGCGCGAACAGCTTGAGTCAAGGAGCAAGACATGCCCATCTCGACACCGAAGAAAGTCGGGATTGGCGCTCTCGCCCTGCTGGGCGCGTTCGTGTTGGGGTATGTGCCCGCCTCTCTGAGTGCCCAAGCCGCGCAGGCGGAACAGGATCGGCTCACGCACAAGCTTGCGTTGGCCGCGCTCCAGGTCCAGCTCGGCATGATGAGCTATGAAGTGAATCGAGACAACTACGGGCTGTGCCCGGGCGGCGCCGGCGCTTCCTCTACACCGTCACCCTTTACAAGCCGTGGACGATCACCGCGGTGCTCCCGGTCCCGAAGAAACCGCAGACGTTACCCACCGTGCTCAGTCCGGACGAAGTGTTCCAGTTCCTGGCCGGCGTGGCGAGCGTGAGGCAGCGGGCGATCCTGACGACCTGTTACGCCGCGGGTCTGCGGGTCTGGGAAGCCGTCCACCTCAGGGTGCGCGACATCGATAGCCGCCGGATGGTCCTCCGTGTCGCTCAGGGCAAGGGCCAGAAGGACCGCGACGTCATGCTCTCGCCCAAACTCCTCGACCTGTTGCGGGACTGGTGGCTCGACTGGATCGGTGATCCGACCGGCCGGCATCCCGGCCCCTCCGGACCGCAGTGTCTATGCGCCGTTCAAAGCGTGCGCCGCGGCATTCCGGGGTAACGAGAGCGCGGACATGCTGCGGCTTCGACTGCGTTCCCCCGACACGGGGGATGCCGCAGTGGCCGAGGCCAAGCTGTAGTGACGGTGTTGGCCCTGGAAGGTGTCTGGTGACACGGATCACGTGTGACAGACTGATCGCTGGCAACTGACAACCCTTCGACTCGCTTCGCTCGCTCAGGGCAGGCTGGCAACTGCCTACTGCTCTACCGCCTCGCGTATTTCGTCTCGACGTAGTCGTCCACCAGGCGCCGGAACGCGTCGGCCAGCTCTTCGCAGGTGCCCTTGAGCGTCGTGACGTGCCGTCCGTCGATGAACACGGGACAGTGCGGCGCTTCGCCGGTGCCCGGCAGGCTGATGCCGATATTGGCGGCCTTCGATTCGCCGGGGCCGTTCACCACGCATCCCATCACCGCCAGCGTCATCTGCTCGACGCCGTCGTAGCGCTCCTTCCACGCCGGCATCTGCTCGCGCACATAGCCCTGGATCCGCTCGGCCAGCGCCTGGAAGGTCGTGCTCGTCGTCCGGCCGCAGCCAGGGCAGGCGGTGACGCTCGGAGCAAAGGCCCGGAGCCCGAGCGCCTGCAACAGCTCGCACGCAGCGTACACCTCTTCCCGACGGTCGCCGCCGGGCCGCGGCGTGAGCGACACGCGAATCGTGTCACCGATGCCCTCGTTCAGCAGCACGCCCATCGCCGACGCCGACCACACCAGGCCCTTGATTCCCATCCCGGCCTCGGTCAGCCCGAGGTGCAGCGGCTGATCGGTCTTCGTCGCGAGATCGCGATACACCGCGATGAGGTGAGCCGGTCGTGACACCTTGCAGGAGATGATGACCTGGTCCTCGCGGAGGCCGGACTCGAGCGCCAGGCCGGCGGATTCGAGCGCCGAGAGGACCATGCACTCGCTGACGATCTCCTCCGAGGTGAGCCCGAGGTTCCGGTCGGAATTCTCCTGCATGCGCCGCATCACCAGGTCCTGGTTCAGCGAGCCGCCGTTCACGCCAATCCGCACCGGCTTTCCCTCGTCCACGGCGACTTTGCAGATCGTCGCGAACTGTTCGTCCCGCCGGCGGCCTGACCCCACGTTCCCGGGATTGATCCGGTACTTGTCGAGCGCGCGGGCGCAGTCGGGATGGCGCGTCAGGAGCAGATGGCCGTTGTAATGGAAGTCACCGATGAGCGGCGCGTCGCACCCGGAGTCGAGTAGGCGGCGCTTGATCGCTGGCACTGCTGCGGCCGCTTCCGGCAGGTTCACGGTGACGCGCAGCATCTCCGACCCCGCGCGCGCCAGCTCGACGCATTGGCGGAAGGTCGAGTCCACGTCAGCCGTCTCCGTGTTGCACATCGACTGGACGACAACGGGCGCGCCACCTCCGACCTGGACCTTGCCCACGCGCACGCCGACGGTGTGATGGCGCTTCATACAGCGATCATAGCAGTGGCCTGTCCAGGAAGACCGCCGCGTCCGCAGGTGGACTTCGACAACGGGAATCGCGGTCTCGTGCCTACGCGACAGCGCCGGCTTCTTTCATCGCCGCCTTCGCCGCGCGGACCGTCTTCCTCACATCGGCCTCGGTGTGGGCCGCCGAGAGGAACCAGGCTTCGAACTGCGACGGCGGCAAATACACGCCCCGCGTCAGCATGCCCCTGAAGAACGCCGCGTACTGCATGCAGTTCGACTGGAGCGCCGACCGGTAGTCGCGCACTGGCGAGCTGGTGAAGAACGGCGTGAGCAGCGACCCGTACGCATTTACCTGCAGCGGGACCCCGGCATCTCTCGCCGCCTCGGTGAGGCCCAGCGCCAGCATCGCGCCGAGCCGGGACAACCGTTTGTAGAGATCCTTCGACAGCGCGTTGAGCGACCACAGGCCCGCCGCCATCGCCAGCGGGTTCCCGGACAGCGTTCCTGCCTGATAGACCGGGCCAGCCGGCGAGATGTATTCCATCAGGTCCGCCCGGCCGCCGTACGCGCCGACCGGCAACCCGCCGCCGATGATCTTCCCGAGGCACGTCAGGTCAGGCTTGACCTTCCAGACGTGCTGCGCGCCGCCCGCGGCCACGCGGAAGCCGGAGATGACCTCGTCGAAGATGAGCAGCATGCCGTAGCGGTCACACAGGTCTCGCAACCCCGCGAGAAACCCGTCCGACGGGAGCACGACTCCCATGTTGCCGGCCAGCGGCTCCACCACGAGCGCCGCGATCTGGTGGCGATGGCTATCGCACAGCCGCTCGCAGGACGACAGGTCGTTGTAGGTCGCGATCAGCGTGTGCTGCGCGGTCTTGCGGGGCACGCCGGGGCTCGTGGGCACGCCGAGCGTCGTGGCGCCAGAGCCCGCCTTGACGAGGAACTGGTCGGCGTGGCCGTGATAGCACCCTTCGAACTTGATGATGCGGTCGCGTCCCGTAGCGGCCCTCGCGAGCCGCACGGCGCTCATCGCCGCCTCGGTCCCGGAGTTGACGAATCGCACGCGCTCGATCGACGGCATCAGCGAGCGCACTTTCTCGCCGAGCGTCACCTCGGACTCGGTCGGGGCGCCGTAACTGGTGCCCAGGCGCGCGGTGTCGCCGATGACCTTCACCAGGCCCCGTGGCGCGTGGCCGTGGATCAGTGGGCCCCACGACATCACGTAGTCGATGTAGGTGTGGCCGTCCACATCTTCCAGGCGGGCGCCCCTGGCGGCCTTCACGAACAATGGATCGCCGCCGACCGCCTTGAAGGCGCGGACGGGGCTGTCAACGCCGCCCGGCAGCACTTTCTGCGCACGGGCGAAGAGCCTGGCGGACGTGGGCCAACTGAGTATCTTCATGTCTTATCTGAGCGAGCGCGCGGCTTCGCGCGCGAAGTAGGTGATGATGATGTCGGCGCCGGCCCGGCGAATGCCGGTCAGCATCTCCATCATGGCACGGTGGCCGTCGATCCAGCCTCGTTCGGCGGCGGCCTTCAGCATCGAGTACTCGCCGCTCACGTTGTACGCGGCCGTTGGATAGCCAAACTCCGCCTTCACGCGGGCGATGACGTCGAGGTACGGCAGCGCGGGCTTCACCATGACGATGTCCGCCCCTTCCTCGATGTCTTCCGCCACCTCGCGCAACGCTTCTTCCGAGTTGCCCGGATCCATCTGGTGAGAGCGCCGATCACCGAACTTCGGCGCCGAGTCAGCCGCGTCGCGGAACGGGCCGTAGAAGGCCGAGCAATACTTGGCCGCGTACGACATGATCGCGACGTCCTGGAACCCGCGCTCGTCGAGCGCGCCCCGAATCGCGCCGATCCGGCCGTCCATCATGTCGGACGGCGCCACGATATCGGCGCCCGCCTCGGCATGGGAGACGGCAACGCGGACGAGGAGCCCCACGCTCTCGTCGTTGGTGATCTCGCCGTTCACCACGACGCCGCAATGCCCGTGCGACGTGTATTCACACAGGCACACGTCGGTGATCACCAGGATCTCGGGGTCGGCCTGCTTGATGGCCCGGACCGCGGCCTGCACCGGCGCCTGGGCGTCGTACGCCGCCGATCCCACTTCGTCCTTGTACGCCGGCAGGCCGAACAGCAGCACCCCGGGGACGCCGTCAGCCTTCGCCGCCACCGCTTCCTTCACTGCCTCGTCCACCGAGAGGTTGAAGACGCCGGGCATCGACGTCACCTCGCGGCGCACGCCCGAGCCTTCGCACACAAACAACGGGTAGATCAACATGTCGGGCGAGAGGCGGGTTTCGCGCACCATCGCCCTGATCGCCGGTGACCGTCGCAGGCGGCGGCCGCGGCGCACAAGATTCAAACGGGTACCGATCTCGGTTGGTGACATAGTGAATCCTCTCTCTGTCCGGACGACCGACCCGTCGCCTCTACGACGGAGCCTCGAGCTTCTCGAAGTGATCCACGATCGCCCGGACGAGGCCGGGAATCGTGTACTCAGCGGGCATGATCGTTGTCCGGATTCCGCATTGCTGCGCCGCCTCGGCGGTCACGGGGCCGATCGACGCGATGGCGACGAGGTGCAGAAGGTCTGCAACCGGATCAACGCCATAGAGCCTCACGAAGTTGCGCACGGTCGAGGCGCTCGTGAAGGTCAGGACGTCCACCTGCTTGTCGAGCAGCATCCGGAAGATGTCCGGCTCGCTGTTGCGCTCGGTCTCGACCGGCACGGTCCGGTAGGCGGTGACCTCAGTCACGCTCGCGCCCGACTTCCGCAGTTCGTCGGCGAGCCACTCGCGCGCGATGTCGGCTCGCGGCAGCAGGAACTTCTTGCCCGTCAGATCACCGGTCGCGCGCAGTGCCTCAACCACTGTCTCCGCGCAGTACTCGACCGGAACCAGGTCCACCTTCAGGCCGTGGCGCGTGAGGCGGTCGGCCGTCCCCGGGCCGATGGCGCACAAGCGTACCCCGGCCAGCGACCGCGTGTCGGTCGGTCCCGCCTGCATCCGCTGGAAGAAGTAGTCCACACCGTTCGTGCTCGTGAAGATGACCCAGTCGTACTGGCCCACCGTCGCGGACGCCTCGTCCAATGGGGCGTAGTCTTCGGGCGGAACGATGCGAATCGTCGGGGCCTCGACTACGGTTGCACCCAGTTGCTCCAGCGCCTCCACCAGCTCCGCCGCCTGCTCCCGAGGCCGGGTGACGACGATGCGCTTGCCGAACAGCGGTCTGACGTCGAACCACCGCAGGTGCTCGCGCAGCCCGGTCACGCGCCCGACGATCAGCATAGCCCTGTTCTTGAACTTCGGCTGGCGCGCCAGCTCGGCCAGTTCGCCGACCGTCGCCTGGACCGTTTCCTGGCTGGGCAGCGTCCCGTTGAAGACCAGCGCGGCCTTCTCGCCCTTCGACCACCCGTGCGACAGCATCGAGTCGAGGATCCCGGGAAGTTGTTTCGGGCCTGAGTAGCAGACGACTGTGCCGCCGAGCTTGCAGAGGCTGCTCCAATCCACGTGCGGTTTCTTCGCGTGCTCCGCCTCGTGCCCGCGCACGAAGGTGACCGTGTCGCCGCCGCCGGGATAGGTGATAGGGATGCCGGCGTAGGCCGGGACGCCAATAGCGGCTGGGATGCCGGGCACCACCTCGAACGGCACCGCGTGCTCGTGCAGGAACAGCGCCTCTTCACCGCCGCGATCGAAGACGAACGGGTCGCCCCACTTCAACCTGGCGACGACCTTCCCTTCGAGGGCCTTCTCGGCGAGCAGATAGCAGATCGCTTCCTGTTCCAGCGGTTCCGGCGCGGCCGGCCCTACGTCGATCCGCTCGGCTTCCGGCCGGGCATGCCGCACCAGACGCTGGTGCACGAGATGGTCGTAGATGACGACATCGGCCTGGCCGAGGCAGCGCAGGCCGCGGACGGTGATCAACCCGGGATCTCCGGGCCCGGCTCCGATGAGGTACACGATCGGTTTCTTCATAGCGGCGTCCGTGACGTGCTCAGTGGAATTCCTGCTGGGCGCTGCGCACGTCTTCGAGAATCGCCTCGGCGCCGTCGGCGATGAGTTGTCGTCCGAGGCGCGCACCCAGCGCGGCGGCTTCGCCCCGAGGCGCGCGATCCCGGCCGCGCACCACTCGGAGTCCATCCAACGAGACTACCACCGCGTGCAAGTCGAGGTCGCCGCCATCGGCGACCGCCACCGCTCCGACCGGTGTCTGGCAGCCTCCACCGAGCGTCGCGACCAGCGCCCTCTCCGCCGTGACGGCGCTCGCCGTCTCCGGGTGGTCGATGGCCGCCAGCGCCTCACGCGTCCGCCGATCGTCCACGCGCATCTCGATCGCGATCGCGCCCTGCCCAGGCGCCGGGACGCACGCGTCCACGGGCAGCGTGAACGAGATCCGCTCGGTGAACCCCAGCCGTCGCATCCCGGCTGCGGCGAGCGCCAGGGCGTCGAAGCCCGCGGCATCGAGCTTCTTCAGCCGCGTGTCGAGGTTCCCACGGACCGGGAGGAACGACGCGCCCGGCAGCAGGCGCGTGAGCTCGGCGACACGCCGGACGCTGCTCGTCCCGATCCTGGCGCCCGGGCACAGGGCTGCGAGCCACTCCTCAACCGTCGCGGGCCTGACCGACGACGCCGGCAGGACCAGCACGTCGCGCGGGTCCTCGCGGGACAGCACCGCGCCGATGACCAGGCCGTCGGGCAGCACGGCCGGCATGTCCTTGCAGCTGTGCACCGCGAAGTCCACATCGCGCCGGAGCAGCGCGTCCTCGATCTCCTTCACGAACAGCCGCTTGCCGCCCACTTCCGAGAGCGGCGCTTCGGCGAGCCTGTCCCCGCTGGTCTTGATGACGACGACCTCGCACGGCGGGCCGCCGGCCCGCTCGACGAGCGCCGCCGCCGCGCGCGCCTGCCATAGCGCCAACTGGCTGCCCCGGGTACCAAGACGCAACGCCTTCACGGTGTCACCAACTTGCCGGCATCGTCCGCGCGTCGCGCGGCGGAACTGTGATCCGGCTCGCCTTGGGCCGGGTCTTCGGCGTCGAGCGCGAACAGCCGCGTCAGCGCGTCGGCATCGCTCCGCACTCGCTCCGGGTCGGGAGTGGACTTGAGCTGCTCGGTCGGAGTGATCAGGAGTTTCTCGACGAGCAGGCGCGTGATTTCGTCCACGCGCGCCTTCGCCTCCGGCGGCAGCCCGGCGAGTTTCGGCTGGAGGCGATCGAGTTCCTGCCGCCGGATCGCTTCGAAGCGCTGACGCAGGGCGACCACAGTGGGAATCGCGCACCGCGCGGACAGCCACACTTCGAACTTCTTCACCTCGTCGGCGACGATCCCCTCGGCCTTGGTGATCTCGGACGCCCGCCGCGTCAGGTTCGCCTCCACGATCGCCTGGAGGTCATCGATGTTGTAGAGGAACACCGAGTCGAGATCGCCCACGGCGGGGTCGACATCGCGCGGAAGGGCGATGTCGATGAGGAACAACGGGCGGTTTCGACGTCCGCGCATGGCGCCCTCGACCTGTGACCGGGTCAGGATCGGCAGAAGCGCACCGGTCGCGGTAATCACGATGTCTGCCTGGTTCAGCGTGACCAGCAGGTCCCGCCACGGGACGGGGCTGGCGTCGATCGTCTCCGCCAGCGCCGCCGCGTGCGCCAGCGTCCGGCTGGTGATCAGCATCCGGCTCACGCCCTGGGCCTTGAGATGCCGCGCCGTCAGCTTGCCCATCTCACCGGCGCCGATGACGAGCACCGTGCGTTCCTTCAGGTCGCCGAAGATCTTCCGCGCCAGCGCGGTGGCCGCGAAGCTGACCGACACCGCGCCTTCCGAGAGCGCCGTCTCCGTCCGCACGCGCTTGCCCACCGTGAACGACCACGGGAACACCTTGTTCAGGACCGGTCCCACCGTTCGTCCCTCGGTGGCCGCGGCGTAGGCGTCCTTGACTTGCCCCAGGATCTGGGGCTCGCCGACGACGAGCGAGTCGAGACCGCCGGCCACGCGAAACAGGTGGCGCGCGGCGGCGCCGTCCACCTGCTCGTACAGGTGGGGGAACACCGCCGACGTGTCGAGGCCGTGGTACTCGCCGAGGAACCCAAGGAGATCCGCGCGCGCGGAGGCCACCTCGTCGCAGGCGACGTAGAGCTCCGCGCGGTTGCACGTGGAGAGGACAACCGCTTCGCTGGTGCTCGGGCGCACAGCCAGCGCGGCCAGCGCCGCGTCGAGACCCCGCGCCGCGAAATCGAGGTGCTCGCGGATGTCAACCGGCGTCGTCTTGTGGCTCACGCCCAGAAGGAACAAGTGCATGCCCGCTTCCTCACCCTCCGAAATTGTGACTGCGGGTCAGGAAGTAGCCGATGGGCACGAAGTTGAAGAGCACGATCGCGAATCCCAGCGCGGAGAGGTAGGCCGCACGTTTTCCGCCCCATCCCAGGCGTCTCGTGTAGAGGGCAAAGGTGTAGATCGCCCAGCAGACGACCGCGCCGAGAATCTTCGGATCGGCCAGCGACATCGCCTGAACGCGCGGGTCGTAGATCGGTCCGCTCTTCGCCTCGGCCGCCCAGACCGCGCCGACCACCACGCCCACGGTCAGGAACACCCACCCGAGCGTCACCGTGCGGGCGTTCATCAGATCGAGCGAGTCGAGCGAGGGCAGGCGCTTGTAGAAGAAGCCGAGATGCTTCGCCTTGATTTCCTTGAAGAGCAACACGTACGTAATCCCGATGACGCACGCGAGCGCAAAGCTGGCGTACGCGAACAGCAGCGAGGCGACGTGAACGCCGAACCACGCGCTCTCGAGAATTGGCACGCGTCGCTCCATGACCGGGTTGAGCGCGCGAATCAACTGGAGCGCGACGAGCAGCGGGACGATGAAGACGCCGAGCGCACGCTCCTCAGTCGTCATCTCCATGCAGAGGTACGCGACCGCCAGCAGCCAGACGAATGTTGAAATCGCCTGCGTGGTCCCGGCGATCGGCACGTGCCCCGCGGCCATCGTCTGCATGCCGATGACGAACGTGTGCGCCAGGCTGCCGCTCGCCAGCACCGCGGTGCCGGCCCGGCCGACCGTCGCGCTGCGCGTGGAGAAGTGCACGGCATACAGGATGCCGGCTGCCAGATACAACAGAAGCGGGATCGTGTTCACGTCTTCCTCATCGCCAGCTCAGGTAGTGGCCACTGACCACTGACCACTACTTCCCTGTGGGCCCGAAGTACCCGCGCTTGCTCCGCGCCGTCGCGCCGTCGCGATCCACGCGAAGCGCCAGGCGGCGCCACCCGCCGTCGCGATTGGTGTTGGTCGAGACGTAGCCGAGGATGTACTGGCTCGCCAGTTCGTCGGCAATCTGGGCGTAGACCCCGGCCAGGTCTTCGATGCGCGCCGGGAAGAACGCCCGTCCGCCGGTTTCCTGCGCAAGCTGCCGCAGGACGAAATCCGCTTCCTTGAAGGCCTTGGCCGCGATCTCGTCTTTCGACCGCAGTCCGATCGTGTAGATGGCCGTTTCCGATCGCTTGGCGAGGTCGAGCACCTGGTCGTAGCTGACGAGGCTCGACGTGTCCTCGCCGTCCGAGACCACGACGATGGCCTGCCGGCGGACGTCCTGCTCGGTCTTCGCGCGAACCTTCTTCAGTTCCTTCAGCGAGACGTAGACCGCGTTGTAGAGCGAGGTGGACCCGCCGGCCGTGGTCCTGCGAATCGCGCTCTCGAGGGCGACCGGATCGTTGGTGAACGCCTGGATCACCCGGACCTGCCGGTCGAAGTCGATCACCTCGCCAAGATCCTGCGGCCGGAGGCGGCGCGCGAAGCCGACCGCGGCTTCCTGCGCCGTCGCCATCCGGTCTTCCATGCTCGCGCTCGTGTCGATCAGCAGCGACAGCGCGATCGGCTGGTTCGTCCGATTGAAGAACGCGATATCCTGCTTCGTGCCGTCCTCGAACACGCTGAACTGTTCCCGCGCCAGGTCGGTGACGTAGCGCCCGGGCGGATCGGTGACCGTCACGCTCATCGAGACGATGTCGATGTTGGCCCGGAACGAGGGCTGCTGGGACGACTCCCCGGGTGGCCTGGACGACGCCTGTCCCTGTGCGCGCAGACCGCCGCTTCCGCCCTGCGGCGCGATTAGCATCAGCGCGAGCACCGCCAGGCAGGCGGTCGGCCACGATGTCAGGCCACGCACCTTCATTGCCGTTTGGCTTTGACGGGTGTGCCGCGTGCGGTGAGGCCAGGACGCCGCACGCTGACCTCGATCTTCTGCGGCGGAATCAGCGTGTCTGGGCGGGAATAGGTGATCCGATACTGATTCGTCAGCTCATCGGCCAGCCTGGTCAGCGCGCCGTCGAGCGCCATGCTGCTCAGCAGCGAGAAGCGGTCGCCGCCCGTGGCCCGGGTCGCGGCGTCGAGAAACAGCTCCCGGTTGCGCTGCCCGAAGTCCGAGAGGTTGGGCGGGTTGGCAGCGAACACCATCGCGTCGAACGTCGCTCCGCTCTCGCTCAGTTTCGGGACGAACTCGTCGTAGCTGCGGTCGCTGAACTCAGGGCCACCCGCAGTGATGGCGAGAATTACCGCACGATCGAAGTCCCGCTTCGACAACCCCTTGTAGATTTCCTCGACGGCCTGCAGCAGGTATGATCCGCTGCCTGACGCTGGGAAGAGGCGGTCGACGCCCTTCTCGAGGGCGGGCACGTCGAGCGTGTAGTCGGTCAAGATCGACGGCCGTTCGCCAAAGACGGTGAGGGCGATCGGGTTCTTGCCGCCCAGCCGCTTGACGAAGGTCTTGAGGGACCGGCGCATGTCGGCGATGTAGGGCGTGGCCGACTGGGACGTGTCCACGAGCAGGGCCAGCGTGATCGGTTCGGTGGCCTTCTCGACCCGGAGCACTTCGCGGGCCACGCCGTCTTCGCCCACCTTGAAGTCGGCGGGGGTCAGGTCAGTCACCGGCGCGCCGTCCTTGTTGAGCACGCTCACGAACATCGCCCGGTCGCCCGGCCGGGATGTCTGTGCCTGTCCGGGACCATCGGGTGCGGCGGCGGCAACGGCAAAGCCGAACAACGACGCGAGCGCAAGAACCCCGAGCGCGCGCACGGTCCGCCGAGAGGGCGTGACTCTTGGCATTGGCTTCTCCGGTGAATTGGACGCTGGCTCAAGTCAGTATAGGGTTCTGCCAGAGGGGCCGTCAAGACGGCGGAGGACAAAAACCCTTTCATATTCAAACATTTGCAGTTGTGATTGCCGTTCGATCAGGCACGTCGCGTTTCTTGACACCCCCCGGGGGGCATGCTATAAACACCCGATATCGTTGCTCGATCACGCTGCTGCCTTGGTGTGTACTGCTGCCTTCGACGCGGCACCTGGGCGGTGCCGTGGAAGGGTGAGGGCCCCGCCCCGAACCTCGGGGGCCACATTCCGGTTACAACGCAGAGAGAACGGGCTGCAGGTGCGGTGTTCCCCCCGGGGGGCCGCCCCGGTCTCACAGTCTGCCGGCGGCACTGGACCATGCTCGAAGCCTACATCCCCGTTGTTCTGTTCATCATCGTGGCGATTGGATTCGCCATCGTGGCGCTCCTGATGGCCTGGCTGGTGCGGCCCGAGCGTTACAACAAGGTCAAGCTCGAGCCGTACGAATGCGGCATCGAGACGCGGGGCGATGCCCGCGACCGCTACAGCATTCGGTACTACATCATCGCCATGCTGTTCGTGGTCTTCGACGTGGAAACGGTGTTCATGTTTCCGTGGGCGGTCATCATGCACAAGCTGAAGCTGTTCGGCCTGATCGAGATGGTCGTCTTCCTCTTCATCCTCCTCGTCGGCTACGCGTACGCCTGGAAGCAGGGAGCGCTCGAGTGGGCGTAGACCCTCTGGTCGTCACGGGCAGCGTGCAGGCCGCCGACGTTCGAAGCGATTTCCATGGCTGATACCGAGAACACCGACCCCGCGGGCGAGAAACCCGCGGCCGTCCCGTCGCAGGCGCCTGCGCCGAAGCCGCCGGCCAAGACGCCTGCCGCCGTGGCGGCAGCCAAGGTCGAGAAGGCTCCGCCGCCGCCGCCCGGTCCACCTGACCAGGCGGCGCCCGCCGACGTGTCCGTCCCTGATTACATCCAGGCGTTGCAGGCCGCGTTGCCAGGGGCGGTCACGCAGGTGAGCTACTGGGTCGGGGACTGGACGGTCATCGTGGCCACGCCCCGGCTGCTCGATGTTGCGCACGACCTGCGCGACGCCGCGGGCGCGAAGTTCGACTACTGCTCCGACGTCACCGCGGTGGACTGGCCGACCCGGGCCGGCGAGCGGTTCGACGTCGTCTACTGCCTGTATTCGACCAGCCTGCGGCACCGGCTGCGCGTGAAGACGCGGGTGGCCGACGGCGACAGCGTGACGTCGGTGTCCGGTGTCTGGGCCGCGGCCAACTGGCTCGAGCGCGAGGTCTGGGACATGTTCGGGATTCGGTTCGCGGGCCATCCGGACCTGCGTCGGATCCTGATGCCCGACGAGTGGCAGGGGCATCCGCAGCGCAAGGACTACCCGCTCGAGGGGCCGGGGGAGCTGATCCTGGAAAGCCCGCAGGAGTGGTTGAAGCTGCGCCAGTCGTTCAACGAAGCGGAGATCGAGTAATGGAACCGGACGTCGCCCGCCCGATGTTCGATACCGACGAACTCGTCATCAACATGGGGCCGCAGCATCCTGCCACGCACGGCGTGCTGCGGGTCGTGTTGAAGCTCGATGGCGAGAAGGTCGTCGATGCGGACGTGGTCATCGGCTACCTCCACCGGGGTGTCGAGAAACTGAGCGAAAACCGCGACTGGACGCAGATTGTCCTGCTGACCGACCGCCTGGACTACGTGGCTTCGGCGGCGGCGAACCTCGCGTACGTCGAGACGGTGGAGAAACTCCTCTCGCTCGAGGTGCCGCGGCGCGCGCGCTACATCCGCACGATCCTCGCGGAACTCCAGCGGCTGGCGAGCCACCTGGTCTGGCTCGGCAGCCACGCGATGGACATCGGCGCCGTCACCGTCTTCCTCTACTGCCTGCGCGAGCGGGAGTTGATCCTCGACCTGTTCGAGGAGTATTGCGGGGCGCGCCTCACCTACAACTCCATGCGGATTGGCGGGCTTCCCCAGGACCTGCCACCGAACTGGGACAAGAAGGTTCTCCAGTTCTGCGACATCCAGCTGGAGAAGCTCGTCGAGTACGAGACGCTGCTCACGCACAACCGGATTTGGCTGGAGCGGACCAAGGGCATCGGCGTGATCTCCGCGGCCGATGCGATTGCCGTCGGGTTGTGCGGTCCGCCGCTGCGCGGGTCGGGCGTCGTGCGCGACGTGCGGAAGGATGAACCCTACGCCGCCTACGCCGAGATGGAGTTCGACGTTCCGGTCGGCACGAACGGCGACACCTACGATCGCTACCTGGTGCGGCTCGAGGAAATCCGGCAGTCGGTGCGGATCATCCGGCAGGCGCTGGGCGGGCTGCCCGAGGGGCCGGTGATGGGCAAGGTGCCCCGCCTGATCAAGCCGCCGGCCGGAGAGACGTATCACGCTAACGAGTCTCCGAAGGGCGAGATCGGCTATTTCATCGCGAGTGACGGAAAGTCCACCAGCCCCTACCGGCTGCGCGTGCGGCCGCCGTCGTTCTGTAACCTGCAGGCGCTGCCGCAGTTGGTGCGCGGGCACCTGGTGGCCGACGTGATTGCGCTGATCGGCACGATCGACATCGTCCTGGGGGAAGTGGACAGGTAGGCAGGGGCTATCGGGAAGCGCATGATTGATCTGCTCGTCATTCCGCTCATCAAGATTGTCATCGTCCTCACCGGCGTTCTCATTACCGTCATGTACCTGGTGCTCCTCGAGCGCAAGGTGCAGGCGTGGGTGCAGGTGCGCCTGGGGCCGATGCGGGTCGGGCCGCACGGCGTGCTGCAGCCGATTGCCGACGTGCTGAAGCTGTTCGTCAAGGAAGACATCACGCCGGTCCGGGCCGACAAGGTCGTGTTCACGCTGGCGCCGATCATCGTGCTGGTGCCGGCGATCATCGCCTTCGCCGTGATCCCGTTCGGCGATCAGGTCAGCATCTTCGGCAAGCCGGTTCCGCTGCACATCGCCGACCTGAACGTGGGGCTGCTGTACATCGTGGCGGTGGCGTCGATCGGCATCTACGGGATCATCCTGGGCGGCTGGTCGTCGAACTCGAAGTACCCGCTGCTCGGCGCGCTCCGGGCGTCGGCGCAGCTCATCAGCTACGAGGTGGCGGTGACGCTGACCTTCGTGAGCGTGATCCTGGTGTCCGGCAGCCTGAGCATGGTGGACATCGTCACCGCGCAGAAGGCCAACGGCGTCTGGTTCGCGTTCGTCCAGCCGCTGGCGCTGTTCATCTACTTCGTCGGGGCGCTGGCCGAGACCAACCGCTCGCCGTTCGACCTGCCCGAGGCCGAGCAGGAGCTGGTGGCCGGGTTCCACACCGAGTACAGCGGCATGCGGTTCGCCCTGTTCTTCCTGGCCGAGTACGCCAACATGATCGTGGTGTCGGCCGTTGCCACGACGCTGTTCTTCGGCGGCTGGCTGCGGCCGTTCCCGAGCGTGGCGTTCCTCCATTTCCTCGATTTCGTGCCGACCTGGATCTGGTTCGTCGTCAAGACGTTCCTGGTGCTCTACCTGTTCCTCTGGATCCGTGCGACGCTGCCGCGCTACCGCTACGACCAGTTGATGCGGCTTGGATGGAAGGTCCTGATTCCGCTGGCCATCGCGAACATCATCGTGACGGCTGCGGTGAAGGTGGCGTTGAGCGACTAGCAGCTCCTGTGAAGCTATGGGTCAAGCAATCGCGTTCTACACGCTCGCCGCATGCATTCTCGGGTTCGGCGTGCTCGTGATCACGGCCAAGAACACGGTGCACAGCGTCATGTTCCTGGTGGTCAACTTCCTGTTCGTCGCCGGGCTCTATGTGCTCCTGGGCGCGCAGTTCCTGGCGGTGATCCAGGTCGTGGTCTACGCCGGCGGCATCGTCGTCCTCTACCTGTTTGTCGTCATGCTGGTGAACCTGAAGCGTCCTCCCGAAGCGCACCAGGACCGCCGGCGGCGCGGCCGGCTGGGGGTGACGTGCTCGCTGGTGGTGCTGGCCGAACTGGTGGCGATCGCCGCCTACAAGTACGTGTCGCCGGCCGCCGGCCTGCCGCCGGCGCTGCCGATGGGCCCGGACAACGTAGCGCAGGTCGGGATGCTGCTCTACACCGACTACCTGATCCCGTTCGAGCTCGCGTCGATGCTGCTGCTCGTCGCGATGGTCGGGGCGATCGTGCTGGCCAAGCGGGACCTCTAGGGTGCTGACCGTATGACTCCGATTACCCCGGTTCACTACATGGTCTTGTCGGCGGCGCTGTTCATCATCGGCGTCATCGGCGTGATGACCCGCCGCAACATCATCGTGATCCTGATGTCGATCGAGCTGATGTTGAACGCGGTGAACATCAACCTCGTGGCGTTCTCGAACCTCTGGCAGAACGCCGCCGGCCAGGTGTTCGTGATTTTCGTCATCTGCGTCGCCGCGGCGGAAGCGGCCGTCGGGCTGGGCATCATCCTCGCGTTCTACCGCAACAAGGAAACAGTGAACATCGACGAGATGAGCCTGATGCGGTGGTAAGCGACGACGACGGCTCCTGCGGCCTCTGAGATAGCGCACTCGTTGAACGGCATAGGCGTCACATGGATTTGATTTGGCTCATTCCGCTCCTGCCCGGCCTGGGCGCGGCCGTGAACGGCATCTTCGGCATCCGCTACTTCAGTAAGCGGACGGCCGGGGTGCTCGCGTGCACGACCATGGCGATCGCGCTCGGTGTGTCGCTGACGGCGTTCGTCCAGCTGCTCGGGCTGTCGCCCGAGGCGCGGGTGCACGACGTGGTGCTGTTCGACTGGTTCCCGCGCACGGCGCTCGAGATGGCGGGCGGCCGCATCGGGTCGCTGCACATCCCGTGGGCGTTCCGTCTCGATCCGCTCTCGTCGATGATGATCCTGATCGTGACGGGGATCGGCTTTCTGATCCACGTCTATTCGATCGGCTACATGCACGACGAGCCGCGCGGCGGCGTGGCACGCTACTTCGCCTACCTGAATCTGTTCTGCTTCTTCATGCTCACGCTGGTGCTCGGCGCCAACTACCTGGTCATGTTCGTGGGCTGGGAGGGCGTGGGCCTCTGTTCGTACCTGCTGATTGGCTACTGGTACGAGAAGAAGAGCGCGGCGGACGCGGGCAAGAAGGCGTTCATCGCCAACCGCGTGGGCGACTGGGGATTCCTGCTCGGCGTCTTCCTGATCTACTTCACTTTCGGGTCGTTCGACTTCCGCGAGGTGGCCAACGCCGCCGCCACGCTGCCGGTCGAGACCGCGCAGTTCGGCACCCTGTCGCTCATCACCCTCCTGCTGTTCGTCGGCGCGACGGGCAAGAGCGCGCAGATCCCGCTCTACGTGTGGCTGCCTGACGCCATGGAGGGCCCCACGCCGGTGTCCGCCCTGATCCACGCGGCCACGATGGTGACGGCTGGCGTCTACATGGTCGGGCGCAACGCGGTGCTCTTCACCCACGCCCCGATGACGATGGAGATCGTGGCGATCGTCGGCGTGCTCACGGCGGTCATGGCGGCCTCGATCGGCCTGGTGCAGACCGACATCAAGCGCGTGCTGGCGTACTCGACCGTCTCGCAGCTCGGCTACATGTTCGTGGCGATGGGCGTCGGCGCGTTCGCGGCGGGCGCGTTCCACCTGATGACCCACGCCTTCTTCAAGGCGCTTCTCTTCCTCTGCAGCGGAGCGGTCATCCACGGCATGGCCGGCGAGCAGAACATACTGAAGATGGGCGGCCTGAAGAAGTACATGCCGGTCACGTACGCCACGATGATGATCGGCACCCTCGCCATTGCCGGCATCCCGCCGTTCTCGGGATTCTTCAGCAAGGACGAAATCCTGCTGCAGGCGTTCCTGAAGAACAAGTTCGTCTACGGGATGGCCGCGTTCGCGGCGCTGATGACGGCCTTCTACATGTTTCGCCTGATGTCGCTGACCTTCTTCGGCAGCTACCGGGGGGCGGCATGGGAGACGGCGGGCCATCACGGCGCCGACGCCGGGCACGGCGGTCACGGGGCCTGGCACGGACCGCACGAGGCGCCGAAGTCGATGATGTTCGCGCTGGTGGTGCTCGCGGTCGGCGCGGTGCTGGCCGGCCTGGTCGGCATCCCGACGGCGATCGGGGGCGGCAACGCCATCGAGCACTTCCTGGCCCCGAGCTTCGAGCCTGGCGGTGCGGTCGCCCGTGCCGATGGGCTGGCCCCGGGCGTCGGAGCGAGCCACGCGGGAGCGGTGGCGACGGGCACGGACGCGGCACAGGGGACCCACGCGGCGCCGGCGGCGGCGCCTGGCGAGGCTCAGGCTCGGCTCGGGGTGGCCGCGGCGGCGCCCGCGCACGAGGGCGCGCCGGCCGGTCATGAGGGCGGCCTGTCCAAGGCCTTCGAGCTGGGCCTGATGGCGTTCTCGGTGCTGATCGGCATCATCGGCATTGCCGTGGCCTACCGCTTCTACGTGCGCAGGCCCGAGATCGCGGCGCGCCTCGAGCAGCGGCTGGCGGGCCCGCACCGCGTCCTGACGAACAAGTACTACGTGGACGAGCTTTACGACGCGACCGTGATCAAGGGCACGATGGCGAGTGCCAACGGCCTCTGGGCGTTCGACCGTCGCGTCGTGGACGGGACGGTCAACGGCTCGGGCTGGATGACGATTTTCTCGTCGTGGTTCTCGGGCATCATCGACAAGTATGTCGTGGACGGCCTGGTGAACCTGGTCGGCTCCGTGCTGCAGGAATCGAGCTTCGTGTTCCGCCGCCTGCAGACCGGGTTGATCCAGAACTACGCGCTGCTGATGTTGTTCGGCGTTTTTGCCTTCGTGAGCATCTATCTCCTCGTGGTGCGGTCGCTATGAATCATTTGCTATCGTTGATCCTGTTCACGCCGCTGGTCGGCGCCGCCGTGCTGATGTTCGTGAACAAGCGCAGCGAGAACGCCATCCGCTGGATCGCGAACCTCTTCGCGATGGCCGGCTTCCTCGTCTCGCTGCCGCTCTGGTTCTACTACGACGACAGGAACCCGTCGTGGCAATTCGTGGAGCGGGCGGCGTGGATCCCGTCGATCGGTGCCGACTACCACCTCGGCGTAGACGGGTTCGCCGTGCTGCTGCTCCTGCTGACGACGATGATGGGCGCGATTGCCATCCTGTCGTCGTGGACCGCGATCAAGGAGCGGGTGAAGGAGTACTACATCTTCCTGCTCATCCTCCAGACCGGGATGATCGGCGCCTTCGTGTCGCTCGACTTCCTGCTGTTCTTCCTGTTCTGGGAGGTGATGCTGGTCCCGATGTACTTCCTGATCGGCATCTGGGGCAGCGACCGGCGGCTCTACTCGGCCATCAAGTTCTTCCTCTACACCCTGGCGGGCAGCGTCGTCATGTTGCTCGGGATCCTGGCCCTCTACTTCAACTACACGGACCCGCAGACCGGCCTGCACACGTTCGACATCGCCCAGTTCCAGCAGCACGGGTTCGACACCAGCCTGCAGTGGTGGGTCTTCCTGGCCTTCTTCCTGGGCTTCGCGATCAAGGTGCCGATGTTCCCGTTCCACACCTGGCTGCCCGACGCGCACACGGACGCGCCGACGGCCGGCTCGGTCATCCTGGCCGCCGTCCTCCTGAAGATGGGGACGTATGGGTTCATCCGCTTCAGCCTGCCGATGCTGCCCGACGCCACGCGCGCGTTCGTCCCGATGATCGCGACGTTGTCGATCATCGGCATCGTCTACGGCGCGCTGGTGGCGATGGCGCAGCGCGACTGGAAGCGGCTCGTTGCCTACTCTTCGGTCAGCCACATGGCGCTGGTGATGCTCGGGATGTTTGCCCTCAACCCGGTGGGCATCAAGGGCAGCATCATCCAGCAGATCAACCACGGCATCTCGACCGGCGCGCTCTTCCTGCTCGTCGGCGTCGTGTACGAGCGGCGGCACACCCGGGAGATCTCCGAGTACGGCGGCCTGTCCAAGGTGATGCCGGTCTACGCGGCCATCTTCTGCGTGATGATGCTCTCGTCGATCGGCCTGCCGGCCCTCAACGGGTTCATCGGCGAGTTCCTGATCCTCCAGGGCATCTTCACGGTGAGCAAGATCTGGGCGGCCTTCGCGGCGACGGGCATCGTCCTCGGGGCGGCCTACATGCTGTGGCTCTACCAGCGCACGATGTTCGGCAAGATCGAGAACCCGAAGAACGAGAACCTGCCCGACCTCAATTTCCGCGAGGTCATGACGTTCGTGCCGCTCATCATCCTGGCCGTCTGGATCGGCATCTACCCGACGCCGTTCCTCAACCGGCTGAACACCTCGGTGGACAGGGTGATCGCGCGAGTCAGCCCGCAGTACCTGCAGCAGAACGCGTCCGGCACGCCCGCCGATTGCGGGCAGAAGCCGGCCGCGTCGAAGTGGCAGGTGGCCCCGTGCGGTCCCGGCCAGGCCGCGTCCCCGGCGACCGCCCCGGCCGGCACCGTGCCGGCGGACCAGCCGAAGAAGGTCGAGCGCAAAGCGATTCCGGCTGGCGGAGGAACCGCGCCGTCGCATGAACCCGGCAAGGCCAAGCCGCCCACCACGGCGGCAGCGGCCCCGGCCAAGCCGGTGGGAGGACGGTAATGCCTGGGGGTCTTTCGCCCAGCGATTTCACCGCGCTGATGCCGGAGTTCGTCCTCACCGGCGTCGCGCTCCTCGTCCTGCTCGCGGATGCCTTCCTCCCGAGAGCCAGGCACGGGGCCATCGCCTGGTTCTCGCTCGCCGGCCTCGTGCTGACGGCCGCGGTCCTCGTCCCGTACGCGGGTGAGCACGCCACGGCTGCTCGGGGCATGGTGGCCGTGGACGGGTTCGGGGCGTTCTTCAAGTTTCTCTTCCTCCTGGCGGCTGGCCTGACGATTCTGATGTCGCCGCGCTACCTGCAGGTGGAGGGCGCGCGGCCGGGAACCTACTACTTCCTGGTCCTGTGCGCCACGCTCGGCATGATGTTCATGGCGAGCGGCATCGACCTGGTGACGATCTTCATCGGCCTGGAGACGATGGCGATCTCGTTCTATATCCTGGTGGGCTTCATCAAGCCGAACCGCCGGTCGAACGAGGCTGCGGTCAAGTATTTCCTCCTCGGCACCTTCTCGCTCGGCCTGCTGCTCTACGGGATGTCGATCCTGTACGGGTTGACGGCGACCACCAACCTCCGCGCGATCGCGACGATCCTGGCGGGCGAGGAGCACCACCCCTGGTTGCCGCTGGCGGTGATCCTGGTCGTGGCCGGCGTCGGCTTCAAGATCGCGGCGGTGCCCTTCCACATGTGGGCGCCCGATGTGTACGAAGGCGCGCCCACGCCGATTACCGCTTTCCTGTCGGTGGGCTCCAAGGCCGCCTCGTTCGCCATGCTCCTCCGGATCTTCTTCGAGGGGCTGCCGTCGGCGAACGGCGACTGGGGCATTCTCTTCTACGCGCTCGCGGTCCTGACGATGACCGTCGGCAACGTTGCGGCGCTGACGCAGAGCAACGTCAAGCGGATGCTGGCGTATTCGTCGATCGCCCACGCCGGGTACCTGCTGATCGCGATCGTGGCCGCCACGCGCGTGCCGCAGACCGGCGTGAAGGCCGCCCTCATCTACCTCGTCGTCTACGCCTTCATGCAGTTTGGCGCGTTCGGCGTGGTCACGCTCCTGCGGCGCCACGACGTGATCGGCGAGGAACTCAAGGACATGTCCGGCCTGTTCCAGCGGAGCCCGTTGGTCGGCACGGCGATGCTGCTCTTCATGCTGTCGCTCGGCGGCATCCCGCCGACCGCGGGCTTCATGGGGAAGCTCTGGTTGTTCAGCGCGGCCATTGACGGTGGCTACTACTGGCTGGCCGTCATTGGTGTCCTCAACAGCGCGGTCTCTCTGTACTACTACCTCCGCGTCGTCGTCTTCATGTGGTTCAAGGGAGACCCGACCGGGTCCGAGTTGGTGATGTCGCCGGGGATGGCCATCCTGCTGGCGATTACAATTGCCGGGACGATCGCGATCGGCGTCTACCCGCGGCCGCTGTTCGACCTCGCCGATATCTCAGCGCGTACTCTCGGGGCGGGAGGGATAACGGCGACGCTGCGTTAACCAGGCCCTGGCAGGGGCGCCCCGTGTCGCGCCCCTCCAGTGCCACGAACGGGCGACCAGCCGGTCGTCCCTGCTACATGGCACCTGTTCCCCGGAAATCGGCACCCTCCATGGGTTCTCTCGGCGCGCTCAGCGCCGTCGGGATCGCCTTTGTCCTCGCCGTGGTCTTCGGTTTCATGATCGGCTATTTTCTCGACCGCTGGCTTGGGACCACCCCGCTATTCATCATCGTGTTCTTCTTCATCGGCGTCGCCGCCGGGATCGTCAACGTCGTCCGGACGGCGAACGCCGTGACCCGGGAAGAGAACCGGTGAGGCTCGGCGACCGCGATCAGGCCTTGCGACAATTCGAATGGGACGCGGCTGTGGCCTGCGGCGCGATGGCGGCCCTGGCGCTGGCCCTCGGTCGCGGCCGGCCGGACGGAGCCGTCAGCGTTCTGGCGGGCGGCGGCCTGATGGCCCTGTCCTACTGGGCGATCAAGGGCGGCGTGGACGTCGTGGTGAACCTCGTCGGCAGGCACGACCGTGACAAAGCGCCGGATGCGTCGACGGAGCGTGAGGGGGTTCCGGCGCTGCCCGCCCGACGCCGGGTCGGGCTCGCAGTGAAGTTCTTCACAAGGTACGCTTTACTGGCTGTTGGGGCGTACGTTATGCTGACGTGTTTCCGTCTGCATCCCGTCGGCCTGCTGGCCGGCGCGATGACGCCATTCGTGGCGGCGGCAGTGCTGGCGGTGCGCTCGTCCCGGGCGTCCTCCTACCGGGAACATCCGTGACATCATGGAGAAACTCGAGCACCCGCTCTGGATCGTGCATGTGGTCAACGCGCTGTTCGGCCCGCTGGTGGCTGGCGCGCTGCGCCCGCTCGGCATCGAGTTCCAGCTAGGGCACGACGTCATCCCCGACTTCATCGTGATGTCGCTGCTGATCCTGGTCGCCATTTCGATCCTGTGCCTGATCATCAGGTCGCGCCTGAGCGTGGAGAATCCCGGGACGCTGCAGATCGCGCTCGAGGAAGCGGTCTCGTTCATCTACGGGATGGTGGACGACTACATCGGTCCCAAGGGACGCAGCTACGTGACGCTGGTCGGGACGATGTTCATCTTCATCCTGAGCGGCAACCTGATGGGGCTGATCCCTGGCCTGATGTCGCCCACCAGCAACTTCAATGTGACGCTCGGCTGCGCCCTGACCGTGTTCGTCTACTATCAGTTCCACGGGTTCAAGGAGCAGGGCGTGGTCGGGTACCTGAAGCACTTCCTGGTGCCGGCCGGTGCGCCGATCTGGATCGCGCCGATCTACCTGCCGATCGAGATCATCAGCCACCTGTCGCGCGTGCTGTCGCTGTCGGTCCGGTTGTTCGGCAACATCTTCGGCGAGGACCTGGTCATCCTGATCCTCTTCAGCATCGTCCCGTTCGTGGTGCCGTTGCCGATGATGTTCCTCGGGCTGGTCACCGCGGCGCTCCAGGCGTTCATTTTCGCGATGCTCACGACGATCTATCTGGCGGGCGCGGTGGTGGTGGACCACGGGCCGGAGGGCCACGATTCGCACGGGGATGGTCACGGGGCGGCAGAACTCGGCACGGCCTGAGCGGGGAAGAGGGACAAGGCGGGGCGCGGGCCCTGCGAATCGGTTTGGCAGCGCAAGGCCGCGGCCTTGCTGAATTTCGGAGGAGGCGTGTATCGTGCGTAAATCGCTGGTGCTGTCGCTGACGTTGTTGTTCGTGGCCGCGGGCATGGTTGCGCCGCTCTTCGCCCAGGGTGCGGCTCCGGCGGGTGGGGGCAGCGACGTGGCGAAGTGGTCGATCATCACGGCCGGATTCGCCCTGGCCATCGCGGCGGCGTTCGGCGCCCTCGGCCAGTCGAAGGGCCTGAGCTCGGCGGTCGAGGCGATCGCGCGCAACCCCAGCGCAACCCCTGACATCCGGTTCGCGCTGATCCTCGGGCTCGTGCTGATCGAGTCGCTCGTGATCTACGTGCTACTCGTCGCGTTGATCCTGTTCTTCGTCAAGCCGTTCCCGGTATAAGCCCGGCCGAACGGCGGCCGATCGTCAGGGGCGCGCCCCGTCGCGCCTCTGCGCTGCCTTCCCTGGCGGCTCAGTTCTGAGCGCCACCCTGATCCACGTCGCCCAAGCGTGCCGCGCCGGAGGTGTGCGCACGGGTCCCGGCCCTTGCCGACCAGCGGGAACTCGAACCACCGCTCGAGTCGGCGCCGGCGCAGGACGGCACCGCCCGCCGGCCATTTCACTGCTGCCGCAGCGCCACGATGGGATCAACCCGTGATGCGCGGAGCGCGGGCTGCAGCGTCGCCACGAGCGACACCAGGATGACGATGCCTATTGCGGCGAGGGCGCTCGTCACGTCCCAGGACGACACGCCGTAGAGTTGCTGCTGGATCAGGCGCTGGCCGCCGTAGGCGAACCCGGCACCGAGAACAAGGCCGATCGCGACGAGCCTCGACGATTCCTTCAACACCTGGCGACCGAGCGTCGAACTCGTGGCCCCGAGCGCGATCCGGACGCCGAACTCGCGGGTCCGTCGGCCGACCGCGAACAGCGTGACGCCGAACAGCCCTGCCGCGGCGAGCACCAGCCCGAGAACCGCCAGGCCGCCGGCAATCGACGCCGTCAGCGTCTCTTCGCTCCGCGCCGCGTGCATGTGCTCTCCCATCGTCTGAATGGTGAACACCACGTAGGACGAGTCGACCGCAAGGTGCTTGCGCACCGCCGCGACAGAGTCGGCGGGATCGCCGGCGGTTTCCACGAAGAAGGTGACGCTGCCGCTTGGCCGCTGCGCGAAGGGGAAGTAGAGATACGGCTCGTGGCCTTCCTTCAGGTCATTCGTCGGCCCATCTTCGACGATGCCGACGATCTGGCGATCCGCGCCGGCCGATCGCACCCAGGTGCTAATCGGATCCTGACCGCCGCGATAGAACCGCTGCGCAAACGACTCGTTCACTATGAGCACCCGCGTCGACTGGGCCCCATCCGCGGGCGTGAACGCGTGACCGCGAACGACGCGCGAGCCGGTGGTGGCGAAGTAGCTCGGGCTCACCTGGTTGAAGCCGAACGACAGCGCGGGCTGCCCGGGCATCTCGACCGGGACTACCGCTCCACCGCCCGAGCCGCTGAGCAACGCCCGTCGCGCGAATGCCACGCGCTTCACGCCGGGCAACTCCGCAATCCGGTCTGCGAGCGAGCCAGCCTTTGCCAAAGACTGCTCACCGGAGTTCCACCAACCGTCCACGAGGACCAGGCGCCGATCCGGGTCCATCGCGGGCCTGATGGTGCTGACGTTCTGCAGGCTGTGCCAGAGGAGGCCGGCCACGCAGATGATGCCGGTCACGAATGCGATCTGGACAACGACCAGCACCGGCAGCCAGCGCGACGTGCGCGTGGCGCCCCTGCCCGCGAGATTCGGCAGGGCGGCGACAGACGAGGCGTCGCGGAAGGGGAGCAGGCCGCCGACCACGACCACGAGCAGCATGGCGCCGATGCAGAAGGCGAACGTCCTGGCATCGAAGCGGATGTAGAACTCGACGAAACGCTCACCCGCAAACAACATGGCCGGGGCAAGGTCGATCAGCCAGGAGGCTACCAGCCACGCCACCACGGTGCTCATGCCGGCGAGAAGCAGCATCTCGGCGAGATGTTGGCGCAGCAGCGCGAAACGGCTGGCGCCGAGCGCCACGCGGACAGCCGTTTCGCCGCGTCGCTCTTCGTTCTGCGCCAGCCGCATGTTCGCGACATTGGCAGCGGCCACCAGGAGGACCAGCAGGACGATTCCCGCGAAGAGTACGGACGTCGCCGCGCTCCGGGGCTCATCCGACCCGTCGAGCCTTCTGACCAGTGCCGTGCGGCCTGGCCCCGGTGAGGCACCGTCCCGATCCACTTGCGCGAGGGTCGCTTCGGTGTCCACCCGGACGCGTTCGGTCGTGACGCCGGGCTTCAATCGCCCGAGCAGTTCGAAGTCGTTATTGCGCCTGTCGGTCAGCGAACCATAGCGGAGCACGCCGTACGCCGTCTGCATCGGCACGAAGAGATCAACGGCCAGGCCGCGGTTGGCGCCCGAGAACCTCGGTGGCAGCCCTCATGACGCGATCCTTGCCGCACTTGCCGTCGCGGACGGTCAACTCGCCGCGATCGAAGTTCAGGTCTTTGACAGGCAGCAGGGCCGACGCCTCGGAAGGTCCCCTGGCTGGTGTTCATCGACCCAGATGCGGTCTGGTGCTGTCCGCTATTGGGACGCGCCGTCTCGCCGCGGATCTCGAGTGGTCTATTTTCTTTCCAGGATCGATGCGACGATTTCGGCGGCATCGGCGACCAGGTGCGGGCAGATGGTTTTGAACACGCCGGCCTCGCGCGCGCGCTCGAGTCCTTCGGACGTGTCCATGGAGTGCCCGATCAGGGTCCGGCAGGTGACCGACTTGTGCGCGGCCTGGAACCGGCGCAGGAACTTATCGACCAACTCGTAGGTTGCCGCCTTGGACGTCTCGTCGTTGTCGGCGTGCCCCGTCGCAAGGCCCAGCGCCATCAGGGCTCCGGTGACGGCACCGCAAACCTCGCCCCTCCGCCCGATTCCCCCGCCGAACGCCGAGGCGATTCTCAGCGCGGTATCGGCCGGCAGCCCGAGGGCCGGGCTGAAGGCGCTGAACACCGCCTGTGAGCATGAGAACCCCTTAGCGAACCGCTCGACCGCCACATCCGCCTGCCTGGTCATGGACCGTCCTTCCCGGGTTTCTACCGCTGGTCGAAGACGTCACACCCCGGCGCGACCAGCAGGTGGCCGTCCGGGGCGAAGAAGCGTCCGGCGTGTCATGGCGTGTCAGTAGCGCGCGATGTCCTTGATGGCCTGCAGCACGTCTGCGCTCTGCGGGAGAATGACTTCCTCGAGGTCGGGGCAGTAGGCCACCGGCGTGTCGAGCGCAGCCACCCGCCGCACGGGAGCATCGAGGTGCTCGAACAGTTCCCCGGCAATCCGGGCGGCCAGCTCCGCGCCGAAGCCGCACGTCAACTGATCTTCGTGAGCGATGATCACCCGGCTGGTGCGCTTGACGAGCCTGGCGATTCCCTGCCAGTCGTACGGGATGATCGTCCGGAGATCGAACACCGCCGCACTGATTCCGTCCTTCTCGGCCTGCTGCGCGGCCAGCAGTGTTCGCTGGACGAGCGCGCCCCACGTGAGCACCACCACGTCCTCGCCGTCCTTCACCAGCGAGCCCTTGGCGAACGGGATCATGAAGTCCGGGCCCTGGTACTCCCCCTTGTTGTACGTCTGGCGGTAGAGGTGCTTGTGTTCGAGGAACATCACCGGGTCGTCGCACCGGATGGCGGTCCGCAGCAGCCCCGCCGCATCCACCCCGTTCGACGGGTACACGATCTGGATGCCAGGGCAATGCGCAAAGATGCTCTCGCCCGACTGGCTGTGATACGGAGCGCCGCCGCGCAGGTAGCCGCCGATGGGGACGCGGATGACCATCGGGCACGAGAAGTTGTTGCCGGACCGATAGCGGAGCATCGCCATCTCGTCGCGGATCTGCATCATGGCCGGCCAGATGTAGTCGAAGAACTGGATTTCGACGACCGGCTTGATCCCGCGGACCGCCATGCCCACTGCCCGCCCGATGATGTTCGCCTCGGCGAGCGGCGAGTTGAACACGCGGGTGGCTCCGAACGTGCGCTGCAGGCCGTGCGTGACCTTGAACACTCCGCCCTTGCCGGGCACGGCCGACAGCGCGTCTTCACGGGTCGCGTCGGCAACGTCTTGGCCAAATATGACGACCGCCGGATTGCGCGCCATCTCGTCGCGCAGCGTCCGGTTGATGGCGGCGACCATCGTGTCCGGTTTGCCCGACGGCTGCGCGGGCGTGTCGAACGCCGCCGACGTCGGGTCCACGTCCGGCGAGAACACCCAGAGACGCGCGGTGTCTTTCGCCGGCTTGGCCGCGCGAAGCGCCAGATCCGCCGCCTCGTTGATCTCGCGGTCGGCGTTCGCCAGAACCTGCTGGAGGTCCACGTCTGTCGCGAGCCCGTCCTTCAGCAGGAGGCGCCGCAGGATGCCGATCGGATCGCGTGCGGCTTCCGCCTCGCGTTCCGCCGGCGTCTTGTACATCCGCTCATCGTCGGACAACGAGTGGGAATAGGGTCGAATGACGTGGGCGTGAACCAGCGACGGGCCCCGGCGCTCGCGCGCGTAGGAGACCGCCCGGTGGAGGACGCGGGAACTCTCCACGAAGTCGGTCCCGTCTACCGTCAGCACCTGCAGGCTTGGGAATGACGTGACAATCCGGGAGATGTCTCCGCCGGGTGTCTGGACTTCCTTCGGAGTCGAGATGGCGTAGCCGTTGTCCTGCACGAGATAGACGACGGGCAGGCGCTTGCCGCAGGCCGTGTTCAGCGATTCCCAGAACTCGCCTTCCGCGGTCGCTCCCTCCCCAAGCGACACGTAGACGACCTCGTCCGGCTGATGCCGCGACTCGCGGTTCGGGATGTCCACCAGCCGCTGGAACAGCCGTCCCGCCTCCGCACAGCCGACGGCCTGCAAGCACTGCGTGCCGGTGGGGCTGCCCTGCGAGACGATGTTCAGGCGCTTGTGTCCCCAATGCGACGGCATCTGCCGCCCGCCTGACGCGGGATCGTCCTTGGCGCCCACGGCCTCGAGCAGCATCTCGTAGGGAGTGACGCCCAACGCCAGGCACAGGGCGCGGTCACGGTAGTAGGGGAAGAACCAGTCGTAGCCTGGGCGGAGCGCCAGGGCGGCGGCCACGAGCACCGCTTCGTGCCCTGCGCCGCTGATCTGGAAGAAGATCTGGCTCTGGTTCTTCAGCTGGATTTCCTTGTCGTCTAGTCTCCTCGACAGGATCATCCAGCGATAGGCCCCGAGCAGCGCTTCACGCGTCAGCCGCGCGCCTTCCACACCGCTGACAGTCGTCGATGCATCCATGCGGCGGTCCGTTCCTGCCAGGAACTGCGCTGATTGCGGAGTGTCTTCACCAGCGAAGCTCCGCCTCAAACCGCCAAGGCTCGTGAGGCGGCCTTGCGGACCTTCGCTGTAGCGCGCGGCCGGCCCACCGGCCGCGCCTAAGACAGATTCCAGAGGACCCACAGAAACTTGCTTCAACCGTCACGATCTCAGCCCTGGAAGATGTCTAGTGCACATGCCGATCCCAGTCGTTGCGGCCGCCAGTGTGAACGTCGAACTTGCGGCGAAGGCGGTTCATCCTCCACCTGACGTAGCGGTACTTGACCTCCGCCAGCGGACGAGTCCTCCACACTTTCAGGTAGAGGTATCCGAACACCAGGCCGCCGAGGTGCGCGCTGTTCGCCATGCCGCCCTGGTTTCCGCCGATCGATGACATGAACGCAATCGCGCCCATGATCAGGACGAAGTACTTCGCCGGAATGGGAAACAGCGCCCACATGTAAATCGGGCGGTCCGGGAAGTAGAGCGCGTAGGCGAGCAGCAGACCGTAGATGGCGCCCGATGCACCCACGGTGACCGAGTCCCGCATCGCGCCGCCGAACTCACCCGGAAACAGCGAGAGCAGCATCGTCGTGGCTGCCGCGCCGATCCCGGTGATGAAGTAGTACTTCAGGAAGAACGTCCGGCCCCACAACCGCTCCAGCTCAACGCCGAACATCCACAACGCGAGCATGTTGAACAGGATGTGGAAGACGCCCGCGTGCAGGAACATGTAGGTGACGGGCTGCCAGACGAACCACTGCGAGAACACCGCCTTCGGCTGCAGGCCCAGATAGGCCACGACGCCCGGCACGAGCCACGAGACCACGAAGCATGCGACGTTGGTCCAGATCAGCAGCTTGATGACCGGCGTGATTGGGCCGGGACCAAACTGGTACGCCAGCGTGCGCGGCGAAGAAGATGGATAGCGGGGCATGGACCCTTTCTCAGAATCGTACCACAGTCCCGACGCTGCTCATCGGGCAGGCACTTCCACGCCAGCGACGACCGGGACGGACCCCTACGGCCTGGTCTTCAACGGGAAGACACGCGCCGTAACGGCGCGAAGCGCTTCGTCGAACTCGGCAATCCGCAGGACGCGGGCGGCAAGCGCCAGGGCGCCCATCCCGAGACCGATGCCTGCGCCGACACGGAACAGTTTCACCAGGAGCGAACTGCCTGGCACGACTCCCTCCAGCCAGCGCTCGCCACCCCACGCCACCGCCGCCATGAAGATCGAGGCGACCAGCACCTTCCCGAACGCCAGGCTGACACGCCGCCCATCGATTCCGCCGAGTTTTCGCCGCAGCAGCCACATGAGCATCGAGGCGTTGAACAGCGCGGACGCCGATGTGCCGAGGGCCAGCCCGCGGAACCCGAGCGCGCGGACGAGCATCAGGTTGACGGTGATGTTGAACACCACCGACACGGCACCGACGATGACCGGCGTCCGGCTGTCGCGGAGGGAGTAGAACGTGGGCACCGCCAGCTTCACCGCCGAGTAGCCTATCAGCCCTGGCGCATAGCACATGAGCGCCGCCGAGGTGGCCGCGGTCGCCTCGGGCGTGAACGAGCCGTGCTCGAACAGCAGCGCCACGATCGGCGTGGCGAGGGCTACCAGACCGAGTGTCGCTGGCACGTTCAGCATCAGCATCATCCGAAGGGCGCTGGAGAGGGTGCCCCGCATCCCCTCGCGGTCGTCTTTCGCCGCGTCCCGCGAGAGCGACGGGATCGCGGCCGTGGCGATCGAGAGGCCGAACAGCCCAATCGGCAGGTACATCACCCGGAACGCGTAGTTCAGGTAGGAAACCGCCCCTTCTCCCTGGCTCGTGGCGAGCATCGTGTTGATGAGCACGTTGAGCTGGACCGCCGCCAGTCCCATGGTGCCTGGCCCCATCAGCGTCAGGACCTCTCGTAAGCCGCGGTCGCGGAAATCGACGGTTGGCCGATACCGGAATCCCTCGCGCCTGAGGAACGGCCACTGCACGAGCACCTGTCCGACGCCGCCGACCAGGGTGCCGATCGCCACGGCGAAGATAGGGCGAATCCCATGGCCCCGGAACACGGGGATCAGCAGGGCCATCGTCGCCAGCGTGCCGACGTTGAACATCGCGGGCGACAGTGCGGGGACGAAGAATCTCCCCAGGGAGTTCAACATGCCCATGAAACAAACGGCGACCGCGATCAAGGTCAGGAACGGGAACATCGTCCGGGCGAGCGATCCGGCCAGTTCCAGCTTGCCTGGAACCGCGGAGTAATCTTCGGCGGCGAAGGTCACCAGCGGCCAGGTGAACACCATGCCGAGAACGACGAGGACCGCGGTGACGAGCAGCAGCGCCGTGATGACCAGGTTGCCGAGGCGCCACGCCGCGGCTTTTCCGTCGAGCGTGAGGAGACGCGTGAATGTCGGCACGAAGGCGGAACTCATGGCGCCCTCGGCGAATAGATCACGAAGGAGGTTCGGAATCCGGAATGCCACCGTGTAGGCGTCCATGTCGTGGCTGGCGGCGAACACGTGAGCCATGGCGATGTCGCGCGCCAACCCGAGAATCCGACTGGACATCGTCGCCAGCCCGATCAGGCCGGCCGAACGCGCCAGTCGGACGGCGCCCGCGGGTCGGACCGGGGCGTCGGACGGCCCGTCGCCGGTGACGGCAAGCGGGTCGCGGTTGGTCGTGGCCAGAGGAGTGGGCGCGGGTGGAGACCCGGCCTCGCGAGACGCTTCCATCTGCTGCTCAGGGTAACACAGCGAACCGCGAAGAACGGACACCGCTGAACGCGGTGAACGCGTCGGCGACGGGCTGGAAAAAGGAGGGGGCCCCTCGGCTCAGAAGGGGCCCCTTGGAGGATAGAGGATAGAAGAGAGGCTTTTGGCTCTGCTCACTCTGTTAGACGCAGGAGTCGAAAAAAAGTTCGCTGCTAGTCGGCGAGCCGTTTCCGAACCAGTTCGTTGATGGCCCTGCCGTCCACCGGGGCTCCCGCAAGCCGCGCCATGACCCCTTTCATCACCTTCCCCATATCCCTGGCCGTGGTGGCGCCGGTTTCGGCGATGACCTCCGACACGATGCGGTCGAGGTCGTCGATGGCGACCTCCGGCGGGAGGTACGTCTGGAGGACGGCCAGTTCCGCCATCTCCTTGTCCACGAGGTCCTGCCGTCCCCCTTTGCCGAACTGCTCGATCGACTCCTTGTGCTGCTTGACCAGCGTCGCCACCACCTGGAGTTCCTCGGCCTCGGTCAACGACCTGCGGCGTTCGACTTCGCGGTTCATCAAGGCGGCCTTGAGCATGCGCAGCGGGGAGAGGCGAGCCTGGTCCCGTGCCTTCATGGCGTCGGCCAACGTCTTGTTGAGCTGTTCGATCAAGGGCATGCGATCCTCATTGGGGCGTGATCGCTCTCGTCCGATTGGGCGGGACACGCCGCACCTCGCCCTGAGCGAAATAGTAGAACCGTGCGTGCTGAAAGTCCACACCGGGAGCCAGTTCGAGCATGACCTCCTGCGCCTCACCGTCCGGCCGGGATGTGACCGTGCCCAGCGGCGTCTCGAACCGAGCGTGGCGCTGAGAGCGCTGCTCGATGGTGAACGCACGAAGGTCGCGCGAGAGGACGAAATTCCCGCGGTAGCGGGGCGCGCGAACCACCAGCGTCCGGGGCGACACCCATTCCACCTCGATCGGCTGGTCGGCTCTGACCATGCGGGCGACCGCCTGGTAGCTTCCCGGCTCGCACCCGCCGTCCTGCGAAAACGTCTGGTGGTAGAAGTGGCTGTAGACGCCGCGAATGCCGACAGGGGCCACGAGGAACACGACATCGCCCTCGTTGCACGCCGGGAGGTCGGCATTCACGAGGGTCGCGCCGCGCGAGAGCATCCCGGTCGCCCACGCCCAGTCCGAGCCCTTTACCTGGATCTGCCAGGCTGAGACCGCTAGAACCAGGCCGATGACCGTGGCAGCGACCTGGCGCCAGCGCCCGATGTTGTCGGACACGAGTTTGGCTGCGCCCAGTGAAATCCCGACGGAGCTGAGGTACAAGTAGCGCTGGCCCTCGGTCAGGCTCGAAACGGGCAGCAACGCGCCGGCCGTGGCGACTAGGACGAACAGCCAGGTGCCGTCCGCGACGAGGCGCCGACGCGAGAAAAAGATCAGTCCGGCTGCCGTCAACGCCACGGCCAGCCCGCCGACCCAATAAACGGGGGTCGCCGGATCGAGGAAGAAGGGCGGCGGCGAGGGCGCCACGACCGGAGAGAGGAGATAGAAGCTGGCAAATCCCGCAAACGACAACTTCTCGCGGAGCGGCGCACCGGCACCTGGAATGAGACACACCAGGATGGCTCCCACGAGAAAGAGGACGGCGAGGATGAAGGCGGGGGCTCGTCTGATCCGCCCGGCCGCGGCCAGCAGTCGCTCCCACCCCAGCAGGGAGAGCGCCATCATGGTCCCGACGCCAGCCATCAGCATTACCGCCTTCGGCAACCGGCTCGCACCGCCCGTCGGGTCGAGGCCGCCCACCGCCGAGCGAAGCACCGAGTACCCGGCAATGACCGCCAACATGAGAGTAAGCACGGTGACCACTCGCATCGGCCCCCGGCGCCGCACGAACACTTCATACGCCCCGACCATAAGTGGCGCAGCCAGCGCAGCCTCCTTCGACAGCAACGCAAGGGCAAACGTGACGAGGGAGACGGCGACCCAGACCGGGCGATCGCGCGTCGCCAGCAGCAGCGTCACCAGCACGAAGAGCGTGGAGAGGAGATCGAAACGTGCCGAAATCCAGTACACCGCTTCCTGGTTCGAGGTGTGGGCGACGAAGAGGGCGGCCGCCAGCGCGGCTGCCCACGGCACCATCAGGCGGCGAGCGAGTGCGAACACGAGCATCCCGTTGACCGCGTGCAGCAGGACGTTCGTCAGGTGGAACCCGCCCGGGCGCAGGCTCCACAGCGCGGCATCGGAGGCGAAGGACAGAAAACCGAGCGGACGATAGAAACTGAAGAAATCGAGTGCCGTGAAGAATGCGCTCGGCCGCACGATCCCACCCAGGCGCTTCAAGTGGTAGAGGACGAGCGCGTCGTCTCCCGCGAAGCCGAGGAGCGGGGCGCGCCAGTAGAGGCAGAGCGCGAGGAGCGCGAGCAGGGCCGACCACCAGGCCTGCGACCGGCTCGATCCCGAGCGCGGGTGCGATGCGACCGATCCGGGCTCAGTGTTCATTCGGCGCCTTCGGCAGGTAGATCCAGACGTCCTCGGCCGGGTGACTGTGGAAGCGGTAGTTCGCGAGGATCCGGGTGGTCATCGGCCAACCGAAGTGCACGTGCTCGTAGTATCCGCGACCGCGCACGGACGTGGGATCGACCTGCAAGATCACGCTCGAGAAGAATCGGGCCTCGATCTTCGACTCGAAATCGCGCGCGATGTCAAGCCGCGAGATCATCACCACGCGGAGGGCGAACGGATCGAGCACGAACGGCTGTTGGCCCGCGAGAACAGGCCAGAGGGCGGATTCGGAGAGCACCGGGGACGCGGCTTTCGCGACGAGGTCCACCACCTGCTGGCGAACGGCCAGGCTAGTGCGGCTGGACCGCATCTGCCATAACTGCGACACGCGCACGAAATCCTGCGCCGACATCCAGATGACGACCGCCGCGAGGACGATCGAGACGATCCCTCTCAACTCGCGCCGGGCGCACGCGGCCCACGCGAGCACCGCGAACGAGATGCCCAGCCACTCCACCATCTGATTGGACGGAACCGTCCCCGGCGACGACAGGGTCAACGCTGTCGAGGCGCTGACGCCGGCGAACAACACCACGGGCAGCCACAAAGAGGTGCCCCCGGCAGCTGGGTGCGCCATGGATGACGGCTCGCGCATTCGATCGCGCCACCTGAGCGCTACGGCGCCAGCCAGCGCGAGGCAGGTAAGCCCGAGCAGTGCCGTCAGCAGGTGCGAGTAGCGGGCAAGCACGATGAAATCACCGTCAAACAGGCGGAGGAACATCTGGCCTTCGCTCGTGCCCGCGAACATGCACGCGCGCCAGGAGGGGATGGCGCGCCCTGCGCTTGCCGCCTCGACCACGCCGAGGAATCCCAGCGCGCCCAGAGCCATCCCGGCCGAGAAGCGGAAGGCCGTTCTCGCTTGCCCGGAGAGCACGAGCGCGACCGCCACGCACCCCGGCACCGCGAGGCTCGTGACCTTGGCCGACAGCGCGAGGGTGAACCATGCGACCGCCGTCCACACTTGAGGCCTGGCGCCAGACGGCGTACGCCATAGCGGAATGGCGGCGGATAGCCCCCACAAGTTCAGCCCGGCCGCGAGCACGTCGGCGCGCACCTCGAAGAGCGTTTGCTGGATGAAGTAGGGTGCGAGCGCGCCCGCCGCGGCCAGCCAGACAAGGCGCCGAGGTGCGCCCATGGCCGAGACGACGCGCGCCAGGCCGGTCGCCAGCACGGCGGCGGCAATGGCGCTGGCCGTCGCCCCGGCGGCAAGCGGCGGAACGCCGACGCGCAGGAGGCCGCCGATGATCGTGAAGAACAGCGGGAAATAGCGGGTGCCGCCGTAGCCCATCGGACCCACGATCTCGCGGTAGAAGACACCCGCCGACAGGTCGCTTCCGAGCGCCAGCCAGATGCCGCTGACATGGCTCAGGTACGCGCCCGACAGGGCCTGCCACGCGTGCGATGCGAATGCGAGGCACGCCAGCGCCGCTGCGGCGGCCGCTAGCGGCACGGGCACCCATCGCGAAAGTGTCGTCTCACCCATGGCTTCGATATGGCGCGGGCCTTCCGGCCTGCGAGCGCGTCTCCTATGTAGCGCGGGCCTTCAGGTCTGCGACCGCCCGATAAATTCGGTAGTAATTTGACGCCACGGCTTTCGGCCTGAACTCGCGTTCCAGCGTGTCGCTGGTGGCGCCACGCGTGCGTCGCGGCTCGGTGAGCGCGGCGATCACCGCATCCGCCAGGGCACCTGGGCTCTCGCGAGGCACCACCTCGACGTCGTCTCCGAACAGCCCGTGAAGTTCGACACCACCGGGATTGTCGCTGGAAATGACCGGCGTGCCGCAGGCCAGCGCCTCGAGCGCCACGGTCGGGCACGCCTCGAGCAGCGACGGCAGCACGAACAGATCGGCGGCACGGTTGTACACCGCCACGGTCGCGTTGTCCACGAGGCCGGCCAACCGGACGTGCCGCTCGACGCCGAGGCGGCGGGCCGTCGCCGCCAACTCCTCGACCAGCGTTCCCGTCCCGCACACCACCAGCGTTGTGTCGGGATGCGCCGCGACGATCGCCGGCATGGCCTCGATCAGGAACCGTTGTCCCGCCAGTGGGTGAAGCCGTTTGACGTTCAGCAGCAGGTGGCGGGCCGTGATCCCCAGCTGCGCCCTTGCCGCCCGCTGACTGTCGCGATCCGCAGCCAGGAATTCGTTGGCAATCGGAGGATAGACGACGTGAAGGCCGGGACGATCGAGGCCAAGTTCGACCGCAAAGTCGAGGAGGCCGCGGCTGTAGAACGTGACGGCGGACGCCGACCGATAGGCGGCCGTGAAGAGGTCGGGGCCGAATCGCCGGGGCCGGTAGTGCCAGATCTCCGTGCCGTAGAGCGTCAGCACGACCGGTTTTCCGGCGCGAACGGCCAGCTTCGCGCAGTACTCGGCGAGCAGCCCGTTGCTGTGCACGTGTACCAGGTCGGCGCTGGCAATGAGCGGGGCCGCGATCCTGCCGATTCGCCAGGCTGCCGCGGCGCTGCCGATCTTCAGCGCGCGCGCCACCCTGCTTTTCGCCCGGTAGGACGGCACGAACGTGACGGGCCCCGGCAGGGCGGGCGCAGCCGCGCCGGTGGGCGCCAGGCGCGGCGGATGCGCAATGAAGACCGGATCGTCGCCGGCCTCGCGCGCCCAGCACCCCAGGTGGAACGGCAGCAGGGCGTTGGCCGCCTGGTCGGGTGGCAGGTGCGGTGTGACGTGACAGATACGCACGAGTGCCTCAGGCGCTCAGGAACCTTGCGCGGAACTCCGCGAACGTCACAGGCGTCGCGCCAAGCTCCGACACGGCAAACGCGAGGAACCGATCCAGGCGATCGAGAAACGCCTCGAGCTCGCGTTCGGTCCGATTATAGGGGCTACCCCCGACGATCGCTTCGCTGGAGTGGAAGAGCAGGTTGAGCAGCGGCACCTGGTCGGCCGCCAGCCGACGCGCCAGCTGCTTCATGTCCTCGAGCGATGAATACGACGGTCGCAGCCACAGCATCCGGGCGAGCCCCAGCTTCCTCAGGATGCGCTTGGTCGTGTAGTTCCAGGGTGCCCGCGCATACCGGTACTGGAGCCACGCCGGGTAGCGTCGATGGAGCGCGGCGGACACCGGCAGTTCCAGCAGTTGGCTCGTGCCCGGCCTGCAGGCATCGTCGTACGACAGGAAATACGGCTGGAGCGGGGCCTCGACGAACTCCGGGCCGCCCTTGTGAGTCTCGTAGAACAGCGGGGCGATGCTCGACTCGACCAGGTAGCCGGCGTGCTCGAGCGCCGACACGTGCGAGGTCGAGAACCCGAAGCGGCCGGAGCGATAGGACGTCGGATGGGCGCCGACGGCGGCGTCGATCGCGTCGGTCAGCGACGCGAGTTGACGCGCGAAGCGTTCCGGGGGGAGCGCCAGCGCGTAGGTGTGGCGGCTGACGTCGTCGGGCTCGAAGGGCGGCGTCTCCCATGCGTGGTGGTGAGCGCCGATCTCGCAGCCGCCCTGCTCGCGCAGCGCACGGAGTGTCTCGGCAGACCGGGGATCGGACACCACCGGGTGTGTGACCAGGTAGGTCGGCCGGACCTTCCGTCTCGCGAACACCGCGTGCAGCGCGGGCAGCGCGTAGATGCTCTCGAACGTCTGGTTCGCGCGCGACGCCCGGTCCCACTGGTTGTCGCCCTCGGTGTCGATGCCGACGAGGAGATAAAGCATCTACCGGTCCTGGTCGGAATCGCCAAGCGTGAAGTGCCAGTCGTCCGTGTGATCGTAGAAGCCGGACGGCACGGGCACGGCGTTCACCCTGATCGTGAACTCCAGCGTGGACTTCACGGGGAAATATCCCGAGCGGCGAAGGAGCTTGCGGAAGCCGGCGTGCATCGAGAACAGGCGCACCTTGTCCGAGTCCGCGGCGCGCGCTTCGCGATCCACCCAGCGCAGCAGCGTTTCCAGGCCAACCGCGTCGGCGGGATCGACGAGGTAGTCCACCAGGATGGTGACCCGGCCCCGCGGTTCCTGCAGGTGACGGTAGACGGCATAGCCACCGATGGTCTCGTCACGCTTGAGCGCCACGATCGAATAGCGCACGTGCGGCGGCTCGACGTATTTCCAGTTGAGGTACGCCGCGTCCCGCCTGACCGCAAGTCCGAACGACGGCCCGACCCGTTCCCAGAGCTTGGTGAAGCGGTCGTCGAAATGGCGGACCGGCTCGACTTGCGCGTGGAGAGGCTTGTTCCTGGAGATGAAGCGGACGTACGGGTAGGTGATCGCCGACACCAGCCGGTTGAGCGGCATCGGCCAGTTCGGCCGTCGGACGGCGCGCCGCGTGAGCGGCTTCACGAGGCAGGGGACCGGCCCCACCTCGGGCCACTTCAGCTTCTTGAACAGGCGGTGCGAGGAGGCCGAGAGGCCAAGGCCGAGCGATGCGCCGACGTGCTGATCCCAGGTGCGGAACAGCACCTCGCCGATCCCCTGTCGCTGACGCTCTGGCGCCACCATGACGTCCATGCCCCACGATCCCGCGATGTCCTGGCCCGTCAGCGTGAGCCGCACCGGCATCGTGGCGTACTGGCCGATGATCGTCGGCCCTTCCCTGGCCAGCCAGATTTGCGGCCCGCCCGGAGGGTTGTTCGGGTTCTGGAGGTACTGCCAGTTCCAGCGCAACTGGCTGGCGTTGGCCGCGTCGTGTCCGAACACCCGGCGATACAGGGTGTCGATGGCGCGGCGGTCCTCGAGGCGAAAGCGAACGATGTCGGCCATGATACTACCGGGCCCGGTTCGGTGCCGCGTCGTCGATCCGGAGAACGTATTCCACCGCTCCGACCACCACGTCCTGCGTCAGCCGGCCGTCGCGCAGCCACCTGGCGATCGGGCCGGGTAGCCGGCGAAAGGTGCGCGTCTGGTGCAGGTTCTCGCGGAGAATCTCGAATCCCGCGTCGAGAATCAGCGTCCGCATCCGGTGGATTCTCACCCTTTCGAGCAGGTCGTCGTGCTTCACCGTGCCCTGCCTGGCGGCCTTGATGAACGTGTTCTCATGCTCCGGTTCCCGCAGCGTCCAGGGCGCGTGGCGCGCGAGCGCGCGGAACGTGGCAAACGCGGCGCGTCGTCCGAGCAGCAGGTGCAGCGGCACGGGCACTTTCAGCCGCGGCAGGTGAGCGCCGGCGAACGACAGGTAGGGCGACGTCGAGAGGTACATGCGGCCGCCCGACTTCAGCACGCGGCGGCACTCGCGCAAATACCGGGCGGCGTCGGCCACGTGCTCGATGACCGCATGAGACAGCACGAGGTCGAACGCCCTGTCGGGAAACGGCAGCCACATGCCGTTGGCGACGGCGAACGACACGTTGCGGACGCCGCGCTCGGCGGCCAACTTCGTGCCCGCGTCCCTGAACCTCGGCGTCAGGTCGATCGCGGTCAGCGATTCCGCCTCTTCCGCGAACGACACCGGCATGCCCCCGCCGCCGCAGCCCGCGTCGAGAATCCGCCCGGTCATCGACACGCTGGCCTGCTCGAGGTACGCGATGACCTTCGCGCTGCGGTAGTACTCGAACAGCGCGTAGTCGTACTCCGACCGGAACCGGAGGTCGGAATGGCGTTTGATGGCCGAATCGTCGATCTGTCGCAAGGGAAGTCTACTGCTCCAAAAGGGTCATTGTAGCCCACCGGAAGTCTCACGCGGGCGTCGAGGCGCGCGATCCCGATCACTTCCCGTCGGGGTACTTGTCGATCAACGCCGCCCGATCCCGCCCGCCCGGGCTCTCCGCCACATCGAACTCCCGGACGATCTTCCAACCTGGGCAGGCGGCGAGGATATCCTTGATGACAGGTCCTTCGTAGCCGATCGCAGGGTGCACGTAGGTGAGGAGGTACCGGATGTCACGGCGGGTCATTCGATCGGCGTAGTTGCCGAAGCCGCGGCCGACGAACCACGGCGTGATCCGGCTCTCCAGGGCCAGGCCGTTCGCCAGCTTGCCTTGAACGACCGTCCCTGGCGGCAGCCACTGGGCCACGGCCAGCATGGCATCGTAGTTCTTGTATGTCCTGATCGCCGCCCAGCGCGAGAACTGCCACAGGTCGGCGCCGAGGAGCACGGCGAGGGCCACGATGCCAGCGGTCGCGCTCCAGCGGACCTGCGAAAGCCGGCTGGGCAGCCGGGGCCAGGTGGCGTAGGCGGTCAGGCCGACGAGGGCAGCGATGGCGGCGGACCAGCGGACGGCCGGTCGAAAGACCCCTGAGTGGATCTCCGCGAGGAACCGAAGGCGGACCGCCGCGCCGGACACCAGGTACAAGCACGCGAAGACGACCGGGGCCGCCGCGAGCGCGCGCAGGACGCTCGCGCGTGCGGCGTTCTCGTCGAGCAAACGGCGGTCGCGGCCGATCGCGAGCGCGGCCAGCGCCACGAGCCCTGGGACCAGGAACACCAGGCGGCGCTCGTTGCCGACGTCGTGCAGGACGAGCTCAGTCACGCCGAGCGCCACCCAGAACAGCAGCACGCGCTCGGCCGGCGCCACCCTGCGCCACCGGAAGAAGAGCCCCAGGCCGCTGCCGACCGCCAGAAGGGTGACGACCCACATCCTCGTGAAGAAATCGTGGATGACCGGGAACCAGGTGGCGCGGTCCACGAGGGCCTTCAGCGTGTAAGCCGGCTTGCGCGTGACCGAGATCTGCCAGTTGTAGAACCGGTAGTCCTGCCAGTGTGGGGCGATGAAGACGACGAGACTCAAGACGCCCGCGACGGCCAGCCCAAGCAGCGTGAACCAGGCGCCGCGCGATGCCTGGCGAACCTGCGGCCTGTCCGCTGGTCGAGCGTCTCCCGGCAGCACGATCGACAGCAGCGCATCGATCGCGAGGGCCGGCAGGAAGAACACCGCGGACGCCTTGGTGAAGTACGCGAGGATGGCGGCAAAGCCCGCGGCCATACCCCACCGGGGCGACTCCGCAGCCCGGCCGTAGCAGTACCACGACGCCACGATCAGCGACACCATCGTCGCTTCCATCAGCGCCGCGCGGTCGTAGGTGACCGACACGAAATTGGTGGCGAGCAACCCCGCGGCGACGAGCCCAGCGAGTCGCCCTCCGATACGAGCGACGCCAAGGCCGAGCAGCAGCACGGCCAGCACACCCATCATCTGGGACACGACACGCGCCTGCCAGAGGCCGACACCGAACGCCCGGAAGCTGATGTACTCCAGCCCGGTGAGCACCGGCGTGATGTACATCGGGTTCCACTGGTCCCCATCCACCTGCCAGCTGCCGGTCAGCACGCGGTTTCTCGCGTTGTGCACCCAGGCCCCCTCGTCGTGCCAGACCGCGCCGACGGTCGAGTACCAGGGTGGGTCCGCGAGCGGGAAGACCGTGCGAACCGTGGCCGCCAGCAGGACAACAGCCGCCAGGATGATGGCAAACCGCCAGGTCGACATCTCCGGCGTCATCGACGTTGCCGCGACGTGTCCCAGGCCCGCGGATGCACCGCGCAGAGTGACGTCCCCGGTCATGGCAAGTCCCGCCGTTTCCAGATGAAGTACGTCCCGGTGTCGGCTTCCTGCCGGTAGCCGTCGGTCAGCCAGGCGCGAAGCGATGGCTGACGCGCAAACCAGGTGGCCGAGTCCATGCCCTCAACCGGCCAGTCGCGTTGCTGCAGGGCCACGACAGCCGGGCGCCACTTTTTCAGTTCATCCAGAAAGGCGCCGACGCCGTATCCCTGTTTCCCTTCGTTGAAACCCACCAGCAGCGGGCGGCTCCAGAAGAAACGCGAGGCGCTCTGCCGGTCGGCGCGCACGAGCGCGCCTGGCGAGAAGCCGAGCACGAGGACCCGGTCGAGCGGTCCCGTTTCGGCTCTCAGCCTGTCACCCAGCTGGGTAGAGGCCAGCGCGGAGAACTTGTCGGTTGGCCGCTGGCCGCCAAACTTCGACAGGTATTGCTCGCGCGGCGTCTGCCCGCGCAGGTAGTCGAGATCGTAGGTTGTGCTGGCCGCCCACTTGTCGAACTGGTTGACGCGGACCACGCCGATGGCAAGGACGACGAAGAGCGCCGCGCGGGAGAGGGGGCCGAGCGCCCGCCAGGCAAGCGCTCCAGCGGTGCCTGCCGCCAGCGCGAGGGCCGGCGCCGCTTGCACGAAGTACTGTGGAAGTCCACGGCTGCCGTTGATCGCAATCGACAGGCACGCCGCGAGTACCCACACGGGTGCGACAGCGAGCCGAGGCTGCGCGACCGACAGGGCGACAAGGGCCACGCACCCGACGCCGCCGAGGAGCCACAGTGCATCCACCTGGGCGTGCACGACCGGGAACGTCACCAGGTAGCGCGGCGCGTTCCAGAGCCCCGTGTAGGTCTCGCCGGAGTAGCGGAGGTTGTAGACGAACGTGGCCTGGTAGAGGTCGTCGAACGCGTGGTGCGCCGCAAACCACCACGCGACGGCGCCGACCACCACGACGAAGCCGAGCGCGAGCGCGGGAGCCTGCCGCCAGAATACACGCGCGCCCCGGTTCCGCGGGTCGAACGACGCGTCACGCCGGACGCCGACCAGGTAGACGAGCACCCCCGGGACCACGTAGATTCCCGCATTGTACTTGTAGACGAATGCGGCACCGAAGAACGCCCCGGCGAGCACGCTCCATCCGAGCGCCGGCCACTCGCGCCCCCGTTCGCTGGCCGCCGCGGTTGCCGCAAAGCTCGCGAGCAACGCGGCGACCACCGTGAAGGCGATGAACGTCTCCGCCTGGCTGCGAACCCAGAGACCGCCAAGCCGCTGGAACGAGGGATCGCCAAGCAGGAGGAACAGGAGCGCCGCCGCTTCGCCAGCCTCGCGTCGGCCGGTGATGCGCCAGCCGAGCAGGACGAGGAGGCCGGCGACCAGCGCGGCGACCGCGAGGTCGGTGGTCGCCACGACCGACTCGTTCCGCCAGAGACCGAGCATCGCGGCGTAGGTGAAGTGAATCCCCGGCGGTTTCTGATCCCACGCATCGCGGTACGGCACCTCGCCCTTCAGGATCGATTGCCCCACGTAGGCATAGATCCCCTGGTCACCGCCGGCCGGCTGGACCACGGACGGCAGGCGGACGAGCAGCAGTGCGACCGCGAGGATCGCAAACGGCCATCTCATACGGAATAACAGTGGAGCAGGCGCGCCGAATCGGCCACAATGCGAGGAAGTGTACCATAGCGCAGGCACCGTGACCGACCGTTGCGACCTCTCGATCGTCGTCCCCACGTACAACGAGCGCGAACGCCTTGGCGAACTCGTGACCTCGGTGGCGGATGTGTTTTCCGCCCATCGGATCGCGGGCGAAATCGTCGTCGTGGACGACAACTCCCCGGACGGGACCGGGAGGATCGCGGACGAACTGGCGACGCGGTATCCTCTCCAGGTCGTTCACCGTGAGGGAAAGCTCGGGCTTGGCAGCGCGGTCATCGAGGGGTTCGGGCAGGCGCGGGGAGCAATGCTCGGCGTGATGGACGCCGACCTGAGCCACCCGCCATCGGTGCTGCCGGGAATGCTGGCTGCCCTGCGTGCGCTCGACGTGGACGTCGTGGTCGGGAGCCGCTACATTCCAGGCGGAGCGTCGAAGAACTGGCCGTTGATTCGGTTGGCGATGTCGCGGTTCGCGTGCGTGCTGGCCTGGCCGCTGACGCCCGTTCGCGATGCCACGTCCGGCCTGTTTCTCGTCAAGCGCGAAGCGATCGAGGGCGTGAAGATCTCCGCCGCCGGCTTCAAGATCTGCCTCGAGTTGCTCACGCGCAGCCGGATCGCCTCAATCGCCGAAATCCCGTACGTTTTCGCCGATCGCGCCGCTGGACAGAGCAAGATGACGCTGCGCGAGGCCCTTGGCTATTTCGTGCAGTTGCGCGATCTCTACGGGGTGACATTGAAGGGACGCAAGCCGCGCGCCGACTATCGGCGGGTATCCGAAACCGAATTGCAGGAGCTGACTCGCGCCGCGTTCCCGGCGCTGCATCGACCCTGACGTCCTTCGTCCAGGCCGGCTTTCCCATCGGCCAGTGGGGCTCACGTCGTGCGCGGCCCGGCTTTGCCGGCAGCGGTGCCTGCCCGGTGCGGGCGCTCGCCAATCAGCATCTTCGTGACGATCTTCCAGACCAGCGACTGGTTCGTCAGCAGCATCCGGCCGACGTCTGGCAGGCGCCTCGCGATGTAGCTCGGGCGAAGGAAGAAGCGCCGCCGCGCCCGGCTCAGCGCGGCCATCACCACCTGCTCGTTGAGGCCGTTGCCGTCGAGCACGTAGTACGAGTATTCCATCTTCGTCCAATCGTCGGTGGTGAGCAGGCCGTCACGGCGCGACTTCTCGAAGAGCGCGGTCCCCGGGTACGGAACCGCGGGGTAGAAATTGGCGAAATCGGCGTCGAGCTCGATGGCAAAGCGGGTCGTCTGCTCCATCGACTCGAGGGTCTCGCCCGGGTATCCGTAGATGAAGAAGGCGAACGACTTGATGCCCGCCTCGCGAAGGTTGAGGAACGCCAGCTGGATCTTCTGCCGCTCGAGCCGTTTCATCATATCCTTGCGGACCGCGTCAGAGTCTGACTCGATCCCCATCGACAGCATCCAGCAGCCCGATCGCTTCAGCCGCTTCACGAACTCCAGGTCCACCAGGTTGTCGGCGCGCGCGTTCGCGAACCACCGGACATCAAGGTTCCGCGCAATCAACTCGTCGCAGAACGCGCTGAACGTCTTCTCGTTCAACGTGACGGTGTCGCCCCAGAGATAGAAATACTTGATGCCGCGCTCGCGCTTCGCCCGCGCAATCTCGTCCACGAGAACCGACGGCTTGCGCTCGCGGAACTTGTGCCCGTGATGGAACGGGACGACACAGAAGTCGCACGAGTACGGGCAGCCGCGGCTGGTCTCGACCAGGATGTACGGCTGATTGACGAGCGGCAGCCTGTACCGGTCGAGGGGCAGCAGGTCCCACGCCGGGTACGGCATGTCGAGGAAGCCCGCGAACGTGCCCCGCCCCGTGTTGGGCAGGATCGTCCCGTTCTTGCGGAGCACAACTCCAGGAATTCCCCCCGCCCCGTCCAGCGACTCGAGCTGCGCGATGGCCAGCACCGCGTCCTCGGGTTCGCCAACGATCATGGCGTCCACGTCAGGCGCGCGCTGCATCGACTCGATCGGCGCCGCCGAGGCGTGCGGGCCAAAACACACGAGGGGCGCGCCGAAGTGCCGCTTCAGTTTCGCCATCTCGCTCGTGTCGAACTCGAGCGTCGGGGTGGTGCTGCAAAAGACGATGAGGCCGGGCCGGAATCCCTCCTGTTCGAGCCGCTCGATCACCGACTCGGTGGACACCCGCTCGGCTGTCTGGTCGATCACCCGGAAGTCGACCTGGCTGGCGCGGAACAGCGAGGCGATCACCACCAGCGAGTAGGGCGGCTTGGTGGTGCCCAGGACCTCATCGCGCTCCTGGCAGCGCCCTTGCCGGGTGAACGCGACGCCGTTGACCAGCGGCGGGTTGATGAGCAGCGTTGTTCGACCAATCATTGGGTATGCTTCCGCCCCGAAACCGACGTGAGCGTCAACGTTCGACGTCCCTCGAGCGCCGCTGCCGCGACGGGCACCGGTTCTGGCGACAGCTCCACCTTGCAGCAGCGCCGGCACACCGGGAAGAGCTCCCGCTCGAGCAATCGCTTCCGCAACGCCACGTAGCGTGGATTGTTCCACACCTCTTCGAGCGTGGACACCGCCAGGTCGCCAACCTCGACCCGGATGAACGGGCAGAAGAAGACCTTGCCGCTGAAGCCGACGCGCGCGTTGAGGAACGGGTAGAGGCACCGGCCGCGGAGCGGCGTGCCGGGCGTGTAGTACCCCTCGATCAGCTGCTGATGTACTTTCGGCCGGTAGTCGAAGCGAATCCGCTTCTCACGGCACCTGGTTTCGAGCGTCCCGACCTTGGCCGACACCTGTGCCGGGACGAGGCCAGGGTCGGTCGTGACGAACGTCGCCACCAGGCGCCGGTCGGTCTCGCCGATGATCTTCAGCGTCTGATCCACTTCGTCCGGCGTGGCATACATCAGGTGGTTCAACCCGATCGCGTCCACGCCCAGACCCTCGGCGACGTCCACCATCTGGTCCAGCGCGTCGAGGCTCTCGCGAGTGACCGTGGTGTTGATGCTCACCTTGAGAGGCGCGCCCTTCGCCCGTGCTGCCGCCTGGAGCCGCCGGAGGCCGGTCGCCGTTCTCTCGAACGTGCCCTTCACCCCGCGCGCCGCATCGTGCAACTCGCCGGGACCGTCGATCGACACGCTGATGTGTCGCACGAAACCGGCCAGCGCGAGGTCCGCCAGCGCGTCCGCGCGCGCCTCGGTAATGGCCGTGCCGTTCGTCGTGAGGTACCCGCACGCATACCCCTTCTGCCTGAACAGATCGAGCACCTGCTCGATATCCTTGCGCACGAACACCTCGCCGCCCGTCAGGCTGACGTGCAGCCCCTTCTTCTCGGGGAACGCCTTGCGCAGCGCGTCAACGCTGAGTTCCTGGCGCCACTCACCCTCGAGGTTGAGCAGGTTGCCGACGTAGCAGAACGCGCACTTCAGGTTGCACCGCATCGTCGCTTCGTACACGACGCCGGCCGGGACGCGGTCCGCCAACCCGGTTCGCTCTCGCAGGAAGCGCTCGACGCTCCGGTCGTAGCCGCGGTGCCGCCACCGCGCGTGGATCTGCTGGGCCAGCCGCCAGCGGCGCAGCGGTGCGACGACGAGATCTCGCAGGCGGCCAAGAATCATGTTGAGTGCAAGGAACCCGCTGGCTTGGCTGTGGTTGGCTTCGCCCATTGTACTGCGTCAGCGCTCCTGCTCAAACCCGGGCGTGACGGCGGCATCCTCTTCCACGGCCGCGCTGCCGGGAGCGCCGTTCACCGACACGGCCTTCACGGCTTCGGCTTTTCGGCCACGGGCGGAGCGGAGCGCGGCCACCAGGGTCTTCATTCGCGCCAACTCCTTCACGTGGAAGAAGCCCGTCGCGCCCAGGACCGCGGGATAGACGACCACCACAGTGATCCCCCGGGCCAGGACGCCCACCGCCGCGAGGCGAAAATCCGGAAGAAGCAAGTCGGCCACGGCATAGGCAACCACGCCCGCGACGACGACGCGGACGACCCTGCCGTACTCGTAGCGGATCGGATAGAGCCGCTGCGACAGGACGAAGGCCACGCCGGCGAGCACCGAGTACGAGATCACGTTCGACCACGCGGGGCCGAGGATCCCGTAGCGGGGGATCAGGATGATGTTCGCCAGGATGTTGCTGGCCGCCGCGACGCCAGCGGCCACCGGGTAGTACTCGGTGTGCTTGGTGATGTTCATTCCGATCGACGTCAGCAGATAGGCGCCCTGCAGCGTGACCGCAACGGAGATCCACGGGATCACGACGGCAGCCTCGTGGAACGCCGGCTTGGTCATCAGGCGCACCAGGTCGGTCGCCACCGCCGAGAGGCCGGCCGACATCAGAACCAGGACCGCGAGACCGTAAGTGGTGATCGTCGAAAATGTCCGCTGCGCGTCCTTCTCCTTCATCGTCTGGAAGTAGAACGGCGCCCACGCGTACTCGAACGCGCTGAGGAAGAACTTCAGCGCGAGGCCGAGGCTCGAGCCGACCTGGTAGAGCCCAATCGTCTGTAGGTTCTGCACGCTGCTCCCCGTGAGCAGCCACGCCATGAGGAGCGGGTCGGTGGTCGGCCCCACGATTTGCTGGGCGATGCCGTGCGGCACGCGGGGCAGGCCGAATCGGAGCACTTCGCGGAGCGTCGCCCGCGAGAAGACCGGCCGCACGAGCGGCGCGAACCACCGCAGGAGGACGAGCGCAAACGCCAGCGTGACGAAGAACTCGGACAGCACCAGCCCCATTACGCCGAAGTGCAGCACGAGGACGAGGACGATCCGCATGAGGAGCGTCGTCACGGACCGGGTGAACGTGAGGAGGGCGAACCGCCGCGCCTGGCCGCGGATCCGGAACACGTGGAACGGCAGGAAGAAGAAGCCGCCGACGAACGTGCTCAGGATCATCAACTGCAGCGCGACCGTCTGGCCCTGTAGGCGGAAGAGCCGCGTCGAGTAGAGCGGCGCGGCCACCAGCGCCACCAGCAGGATGGCGCCGTTGGCTGCCAGCAGGAAGAAGAAAATCGTGCTCGCGAGCCGCTGCCGCGCGCGCGCGTCCTCGCACTCGTAGAAGAACCGCATGAACGACGCGTCGACACCCCAGCGGAACACGATCTTCGCGATCAGGCTGGCCGTGAGGAGCACTCCCCAGACGCCGTAGTCGTCCTTGCTCAAGAAGTTGGTAAACAGCGGCAGGAGGAGGAAGCCGACCAGGTGCGTCGCGACATCACCCGTTCCGTAGACGACGAGGTCCAGGAAGAGCGCCTTGACCTTCTGGAACACGTCAGCCTCGCCCGGCCTTGCGCATGCGCAGAAGGTTGAGCAGGCACCACCCGGGAACGGGGACCAGCCGCGTGAGCCAGCGGTGGAGCGGCTCGAGCGACGACGGGTGCGTGCGAATCAGGTGGGTAATCACGGGAAACGTCGGGAAGATTCCCCGGCGCTCGACGATCTCGAAACCCGCTGCCCGGAACAGCCGGAGGAACTCGGCAATCGGCCGGTCGCCGGGGTGCTTCAACTCGCTCGCCGTCCGGATGAGCTGTCCCTTCAGCAGGAAGTGGACCCTCGACTGCAGGTGGGCAAGATTTGGAATCGAGATGAAGGCTTCACCGCCCGGCGTCAGCACGCGGTAGATCTCGGCGAGGGCGACGGACTGTTCGTCGAAGGCGAGGTGCTCGAGCACGTCGAGGCACAGCACCCGATCGAACGCCCCCGCCTCGAAGGGCAGCGCGAGCAGGCTACCTCGGCGCACGCGCTCGGACGAGTAGTTCTCGTCGACGCCCTCGATGGCGAGACGCGACGCATACGCCTCGACGAACACGCCTTCCCCGCATCCCGCGTCCAGCACTCGCGTGCCCGGGACGAGACCGTCGAGGTACGAGCGCACCCGCTCGACCTTGGCGAGATAGGTCGGGTAGTAATCCCAGGTGGGATCGGGCGTGGCGTGGTAGTCGCCACGCGTCGCGTACTCCCCCGAGCGGCGGGGCGGCGCCACGTCTGGCATAGAACGGCCGATTGTACACTGAACGCGGGGAGAGCCTTGAACGGGCAGGGGCGCAGAGGCTGCGCCCCGCGCGCCTACTGTCCGCCGTTGCCGCCAGACTTCTTGATCGGCACCGTCGGCGACGTCTTCACCGGGTTCGGCAGGCCGTAGGGGTTTGCATTCGGGTTGACGACCGGCGGCTGGATCGGCTCGGGGAGCCCGTAGGGATTCCGGAACGCCGCGGGCGACGGGCCCGTGACCTCGCCCGGCCGCGAAGCCGATGTCGGTGCCGACGCGGTCTGACCTGGCTGCGTCACCCACTGCCCGGGCACCTCGGCCGACGTGTTGACCTGCGTCGGGAGTCCCGGCGGGCCGGAGTTCGAATACGGCGTCGTCGGGAGCGGTGGGGGAGCGGTGGCCATTCCGGGTACGGTCGCACCAGGCGACGGGCGCTGCCCAGCCGCGGAGTAGTCATAGCCCGCCTGTGACGCGGATGACTGGGGAACCGCGTTCGGTGACGGCGTCGTTGGCATTCCCGGAAAACCCATCGGGGTCTGGATCATCATCCCAGGCATCGTCGCCTGGCCTGGGGTCGGCTGCCGGCCGAACGCCGGCTGACCGGGGTCGCGCGACATCCCTGAAGGCGGCATGCCGGGCATGGGCCTGGCCGGTTCCGGCTCGTTCTCGTCTGCCGCGTCGAATGTCCGCAGAACCGCCGACCGGCCGCGGCCAAAGTTGTTCGTGGTAGCCGAGGGAGGCGCCGCCACGATGGCCGGGAGCGTGGGCGCCACGCCGGGCAGCAAGAGAATCCTGTCGTAGCGCGAGCTGGCCGCCACAGGTTCAGCTCGCGGCGCCGCGACGAATCCGGCGGTCCCCCGCAGCAGCGTCTCGAGCGCCTGCGCCTCCGGCACGTCGGTCAACTGCAAGGTCATCGGACCGCCCGCCAGGCGGTCCAGGTTCGTGATGCGAACCTGCCCCAGTCGCGCCCACTCGGCGAGGATCTGCCGGGGCGACGCATCGGTGGCGACGATGGTGACCTGGCCGTTCGAAAACGACATTTTCACCCCGCCGGCCCGAGCCGGGACGGCGGCGGCCAACAGCACGCCAGCCAACGTCAGTCGAGCAAGTAGTTTCACGATGTCACCCGCGCGCTACCTGATCACCGGGAACCCCAACGTCGCATCGCCGCCGCGCCAGGACGGGCCGGCGTCCTGGCGGCGGTTCCAGTAGACGGCCTCTTCGGCGACGATTGGCAGCGGCGTGCCGCTGGCGCCGACCCTCATCGAAAATGCTTTGTCCCGGATGGTGGTCCATACCGGGGCATTGGCGCGGGCGTCTGTATTGTTCATATACACCGTCAGCCTGGTCTTTGCAAAGACCGTGACCGCCTGTGTCTCCTGTTCGCCAGTGCTGGAGAACGTCGTGATGGCGACCGTGGCATCTGCCGTATTCGGGTTCGACAGGAGCAGGAACGTCTCGAAGCCGTTCATTGTCGAGCCCTCAGGCAGGTGCCACTCGGTGGCGGGGGCCGTTGCCCCCAGCACCGTCGATCCTTCTGTCCAGGACGTCCCCCAATACATCGACCGCTCGACGACGACGGCGGCACTGGCATGGAACTCGGACGCCACACCGGTCTGATACCCGACCTCGCCGGGCAGGTAGACCGTCTGTCGCGAGTTTGGACGCACAGTGTAGGTCCTGGTGACGGGCGACTGCGGAACGCCGTTCAGCGGCGAAAGCTGATAGGTTGCGTCCACAGTGACCGTTGACGGCGTGGGGTTCAACAACAGGTAGTAGGTGTCGAACCCGGTCATCGCGGTCCCTTCCGCAAAGTACCAGTTCGGTGACGGGATCGAACCGGCAAAGCCCGTGTGCCCGGCACTCAAGTTCGGGCCCCAGTACATCGAGCGTTCTGCCACGATACCGACGCTCGATGTAATATGGGCGCTGAAGTTGCGATACGACAGCTCCGGGTAGAGGTCGGTTGACAGCGTCCATCGGCTTTGCTTCGCCACCGTCTGGTTCACGGTCGTGATGAGGCCGCCGCCGTTGTCCGAGAGGAATTCCACCGTGATGTTCGCAGGCGTCTGGTTCGGGTTGAAGAACAGGTAGTAGGTTTGGAAGGGACCAGCCGGCGTCGTGACGCGTGTGCCCTCTGCGAAGTACCACTGCGTCGACAGCGACCCGCCGGGAGCGACGAAGGCGCCAGTTTTCAGGTGACCGGGCCCGGTCAGGGGGCCGCTCGTATCGCCCCAATACACCGTGCGGCCGACGTAGACCTGTCGGCCCGAAGGGATGCTCTCCGCCGCGGACGGCACCGACTGGAAGACCGCCGCGTAGGAACCGTCGGCGCCGCCGACCAGCGTTGAGAGATCCAGCGTCTGGCGCGTGCGCGCGGGGACCGTGATCTCGTAGGGCGTGACCGCCCCGGTGTCCTCGCGGACGAACCAGGCGCGGACGTGGGCGGGCCCGTCGTTCTCGTTCGCGATCGCGTAAAACGTGCTGAACCCGGGTGCGAGTCCGAGCGCTCCCTCGGCAAAGACCCAGCTGCCGTTGGGCGCCGTCGCGGCGCTCAGGTTGATGACCTGCGGGTCGAAGGTCGGCGGTCCGGTCGGCGGCGGCGGAGCGCCACCCCCCTCGCGCGCGGCCGTCTGCACGAATTGACCGAACATCGTGTTGAACTGGTTCGACGTGACCAGCAGCCACTGCGCCTGGGTCTGGTGGGAGGCGATCTGCGGGTTGAAGTTGCCCGCGCCGCCGATCGCGGTGGCGATGATGCCGTTGTCCACCGGCGTGCCGTCCTGGTGCAATTCGATGACGGCGTTTTCGGCGCTCGAGCTGTGGGTCACGAGCGCAAAGGTGTTCGACACCGGGTTGTAAGCCACCGATATGGCGTCGTAGGCAAAGTAGCGCGTCGAGACCGCAAACGGCCCCCCGTCAAACGTCCCGTCCGGGTTGAACCGCTGCGCGTAGATCCCGAGCGGCGCGTTGTAGGACGCGAAGAAGACAAACGACTTGCCCGTGACCGGGTTGTAGGCAGCGTCGCCACCCCACACGCCCTGTCTCGAGTTCAAGATCCGCATTGGAGTTCCGACGGGGCCGGCATTTGCGCCAGCCTGGACCCAGCGCGCTTCCGAGAAGTTGTAATCCGGGGCCCAGCCGCTGTAGCCGACGAGGAACTGGTCGGTGGCCGGATTGTAAGTCACGGCCGGCAGGTCCTCTCCGAACGTGTCCTGCGAGATCTGGAGGTCGCCGCTAAGGGGCGCGCCGGTGTCGCTCACCATGCGGCCGTGGATCTCGGCGTCGGACAACTGCCGCCACGCGACGAGGAACTGCCGGCTGGCCGTCGAATAGGCAATGCCCGGCCGCGCTTCCCACCACGAGAACCCGCCGGCGCTGCTGAACATCGTGTCCGACGAGATGAACGTCGGGGCGCCCCCGGCGGAGAAACCGACCACGCGTCCGTAGAGATCTGGGTAGCGGCCGCCGCCGCGTCCGTCCGACCAGGCCACCAGGAAGGTGCCGGTCATCGGGTTGAACTTCACGCTCGGGCACTGGGCATAGAGGGTCGGCCCGTTGAACGAGTCGATCCTGAACGAACCACCTACGAACGTGCCATCCGGCCGGATGAACTGCCCGCGGATCGTCACAGCGCCCGTGATGGCGAGGTATACGTTGTTGATGGAGTCGTAGGCGACCCCCTCGAAGCGGACGCTCGCCGGGGCGAGCAGCGGCACCGAGAACGACGGACCGAGCCGCGAGACTTGCGCCGCCACAGGGGCAGCAGCGCACAATGGGAGCAACAACGCCACAAACAGGATGGCAACGGTTGGTCGCGACTCGGGCTGTAGGCGCATACTCCGCATCCTGGTGGCGAGTGCCACGATTGCTGACTGCGTAATGATCCGGTTGGTGGACCGCGGGTACTGTTGTTATCGGCGCTTGGACAGGGCGACATCAGCCTACCCGAAGCCCTGGCGAAGATCAACGGCGATCCGGATGTGGTCCTGGAGCCAGCTCATCGGTTGTGTTTCCTTGTGGTACACTGCCCACTTCCGGTGAGAATCCGCAGCCTGACACCCGTGAAACCGTCCCGCCTGCTTCTGTTCGCCGCAATCGTGCTCCTGCAGTTCTTTCTGTTCGAGGCGGGGCTCCGCATTGCAGGCGGTTCGGAGGCGGCCCCGGTCTTTCAGCAACTGTTCATGCAGGACCCGGAGATGGGCGGCTACCGGCTCAAGCCAGGCGCGAAGGCGCACTACAAGACGGCCGATTTCGAAACCGACATCGTCATCAACTCGTCCGGGACCCGCGACCGCGAGATTCCGCCCAAGTCGCCTGGGGAGCGCCGCATCGTGGTGCTGGGAGATTCGCTCGTCTTGTCCGTGCAGGTCCAGGCGGGCGAGACATTCTGTTCGCGGCTCGAGCAGCACCTGAACGATCACCGCGCGTCCGGCGAGGCGCGCTATCGCGTGATCAACGCCGGGGTCCAGGGTTACGGGCCGGTCGAGGAACTCGCGTTCTTCGAGCACGTGGCCAGCCGCTTCCAGGCGGACGTGGTCCTCGTCGGGATTTATGTCGGCAATGACGCGATGGAAGCGAATGATTCGGGGGCGAAGATTCTGCCGACCGAAAGTCGTGGCGTCCCTCCGCACCCGACAAACCAGTTGGAGGCGGTGAAACGACCCTCGCGCTGGCCGCTCTGGCTGCGCCGTCTCACGCGGAACAGCATGGTCCTTCAGATTGTTCGGATGAGGGCCACGACGCTGATGGAGCGGTTCGGTCGGGCGCGTCCCATCGACCGTGCGCTCACGATGTATCTGCCCACGCTCCCCCCGGACATGGCGCGTGGGCTGGATGTCTCCCGGGAGTGCGTGCGCCGGATCGCGACCCTGGCCGCCGGGCAGGGGGCGAAGACGGGAATCATCCTCCTGCCGGCCCGGTTCCAGGTGGCCGATGATGACTATGGCTATCTGCGCGCCATCGTGGAGGACAGCGGCGCTACGCTCGTGCGCGACGCAGGCACCGCGCGGTTCAAGGAAGCGCTCGGAAGCCTCGGCTTGCCGCTGATGGATGCCCTGCCGGCCCTCCGCGATTCTCCCCGGCGCGCAGGGATCTTCTTCAAGACCACCGCCCACCTGACGGTGACCGGGCACGACGTGCTGGCGGCGGGATTGGAGAGCTTTCTTCGCGGGTCAGGCCTGCTGGACGAGAATCGACCGGCGAAGGACTAATCAGCAGGATGCTGACAGACGCAGTTTCAACGGAAAACGGAGAACGGTCTACTTAATCTCGCCGGCCTGGCCCGGAGACTTAATCGGTGCCGTTGGGACGCCTGGCCGCGACGCCGACTGCGGCATGGGCGGTGTCGTCGGCTTCGCTGCCGAACCGGGGCCCTGGGCATTGGGGTTTGCCGGGATGTTCGGGCTGTAGGGATTGCCGTACGGGTTGTTGTAGGGACCGCCCTGAGCTGCGGGAGCATTCGGCGTTCCCATGCCGGCACCGCTGTAGGGGGCAGGGGCAGGCGGTGCGGTGGGTATGCCAAGTTGCGGGGCGCCGGCTGATATCGTTGGCCCCGGTGGTTGCGCGTTCGGCAGCGGGTCATCGTTCTGGTCGTCAACGACGACGGGAGGAGGCGCTACGATGCGTTCGTGCATCCAAGCCGGCTGCTGGGAAGGGTTCGACGACGCCGAAGCGGCCGCCGTCGGCAGGACCGCGGGGCGCGTCCCCGGCATCAGCATGATGCGGTCGTAGATCGAGCCCGAGGCCTGCAGGACCGCGCGTGGGGCGGCCACGAAGCCGGCCGCAGACCGGAGCAGCGTCTCGAGGGCCTGCCGTTCCGGCACGCCGGTGAGTTGGACCGTCATCGGGACGCCCGCCACGCTTTCAGCGTTCACGATCCGGGTCTGACCGACCCGCGCCCATTCGGCGAGGATTTCGCGGAGCGATGCGTCTTTCGCCACGAGCGTCACCAGGCCGTCGCGGATCTCCAGCCTGACCTGTCCCTCCACAGACGGGGACGCCAGCCCGACAACGACGATCGCCGCCGCGATGGTCCGGCATGGCCACTTCATGGGGATTGCCTCTCTTATGGTCCCAGTATACGCCCTCGGAGAAGCGTTTGCACAGGCGTCAGGAGTCTGCCGGCCCTGACTTCGGGGCGCGGCCACGCAGTGGCCGCGCTCTAGTAGCAAAGGTCCGCCGATTGCCGGCGACATGTCGCTCGGCGGTTTGAGGCGGAGCTTCGCTACAGCCCGATGATCTTTCCGACCCAGAGCGGCGAGTCCTTGCGGGGGAGGTCGCAGGCCCGGCAAATCTCGGGGCCGCCGCTCTCGAGATGCTCCCGCCGCACCTGGCGATACGCCTCGCTCTCCCAGATGTCGCGGATGTTCGACGTCCGCATGTCGCCAAGGATGACCCGTCCGTCGAAGTCGGCGCAGCAGAGCGACACGCGGCCGTCCCACAGCACGGTGAAGGTCAGCCACTGGCGGTAGCAGGGGTAGTGGACGTCGCTGTTCCGGTTCAGCGTGCCCGCCCAGTTGTGGAGTTCGGTGATGTGGATCTTGTCCGCGATCGTGCGCCAGTGGTCGATGAAGGCCCGCTCCTCGTCGCTGTTGTCCTGGCGGACGAACGAGAGGATCAGCTTCGGGTGCGTCCGACCCAGCTCGGCCCGGATGCGCACGAGCCGCTCGATGTTGGCGATCACCTTGTCGTACTCGAGCCCGATGCGGGTCCGCTCGAACACCTCGCGGCCGGACGCGTCCACGCTGATGTTGATCGCGTCGAGACCGGCGTCGATCACGCCGCGGGCCACCTGCTCGTCGATCAGCGACCCGTTGCTGATCACGCCGACTTCGGCAATCCCTTTCTGCTTGGCGTACGCGACCTTGTCGGTGAGGTGACGGTCCACGAACGGCTCGCCGTAGTTGTGCAGCCGGACGTGGCGGATGCCGAGCGCCGCGCAGTCGTCGACGACCTTGCGGAACAGCGCCTCGTCCATCACGCCCTGGCGGCGGTGCATCTGGTCGCGCGGGCAGAAGACGCACCGCGCGTTGCAGATGTTGGTGCTCTCGATCTGGACGATCTCCGGCAGGCGTGGCGCCCGGTCGCGACCCGCGGCGATCAGGCCGCGGCGGATCAGGTGCGCCCGGGACAGGAGGACCCGCTCGACGCTCGTGCGAATGGCGTGTCTGAAACTCAACGATACCTGCCAGGCTCGAAGGACGTGCTGTTCGCCAGACTTACCGCGTCTTGAAGTAGTCAATCACCTTCTCGAGGATTTCGTCCAGTTGCACCTTCGGCTCGTAGCCGATCAGGTCGTGGATGCGCGTGATGTCCGGCACGCGGCGCGGCATGTCTTCGAACCCGGCCTCGTAGGCCTGGTCATAGGGAATCGTCACGATCTCCGACGTGCTGCCGGCCAGCATCTTCACCCGTTCGGCCAGGTCGCGGATCGAGATCTCGTAGCCGTTGCCGATGTTGAACACGCGGCCGATCGCGCGCGGTTCCTGCACGAGCTTCGCCAGCGCGTCCACCACGTCACCGACGTAGGTGAAGCTCCGAGTCTGCGTGCCGTCACCGAACACCGTGATCGGCTGGCCGGAGAGCGCCTGCATCACGAAGTTCGGGATCACCATCCCGTACTGCCCGGTCTGCCTCGGCCCGACCGTGTTGAACAGCCGGACGACGATCACCGGGAGCTTCTTTTCCTTCCAGTAGGCCAGCGCCAGGAACTCATCGATCGCCTTGCTGCACGCGTACGCCCAGCGGTGCTTGGTGGTCGGGCCCAGCACCAGGTCGGCCTCCTCGGAGAACGGCACCGCGACGTTCTTGCCGTACACCTCGGACGTGGACGCGATGAGCACCAGTTTCTTCTTCTTGTTCGCGTGCGTCAGCACCACCTCGGTGCCCCTCACGTTCGTCTCGATCGTGTGCACCGGTTGCTCGACGATCAGCTTCACGCCCACGGCCGCCGCCAGGTGGAACACGACGTCGGCCTGGTCCACCAACTCCGCGAGCACCGGTTCGTTGCTCACCGAGTCGATGGTGTAGTGGAAGTGCTTGTGGCCCTTCAGGTGGGCAATGTTGTCGATCGACCCGGTGGACAGGTTGTCGAGCACGGACACGTCGTGCCCCTGCGTCAGCAGCAAGTCGGCCAAGTGGGAACCCACGAATCCGGCGCCGCCGGTAATCAATGCGCGCACAGAGCGATCTCCAAAGGAATGACGCGTGGAGCGACCGGGGGCTCAGGCCGAGGCGAGCCGGACGATGGCGTCTGCCGCCCGAATGGCGGCGCGGCCGTCGGCCGCGATCTGGTAGCGAGCCATGAAGGTCCGCCGCCCCTGCGCGAGCCTGTCACGAAACTCCTTATCATACAGGAGGGAACGGAGTGCCGGGCCGATTTCCGCGCGGCTGGCCGCGCCGGCGACCGCGCCGGCCTCGACGAACGGGCTGAGGTTGTTCGGAAGTTCGACGACGAGTGCGGGCACGTCCAGCGGCATCGCCTCGATGGCGGCCGTCGAGTTGACGGTCACGAGCGCGCTCGACGCGGCCACGAGCCGCGCCAGATCCGCCGAGGCGGGCGCGATCGTCACGTTGGTCGCGCCACTGGCCGCCCGTTCGTACGGAGCCGCGGTTTCGGCAGGATGGCACTTCACCACCAACCGCACGTCCGGCATTCCCGCGACCGCTTCGATCAACGCCTCGAAGGCCCCGGCCATCTGCGAGTACTTCGTGGCCACGACCACCAGATGCTGGTCCGTCCTGGCACCGACCGACGCCCGCAACGCCGCACGCGCGTCGTCGTCCATGTGGCGCGCCGATTCGACGAAGGCATCGAGCTTTGGGCTGCCGGCCACGGCGATCGCTTCGTCCGGAAAACGGCCCGCGTCGATCAGGTGACGCGCGGCGAACTGATCGTAGACGAGCGTCAGGTCTGGCCGTGGAAAACCGAGGTCGGCCGGGTTGCGCGGGGAGGGCTGCATCTCGTCCGCCTCGTGCAGGTAGTTCAGCCAGTGCCGGTAAATGAAGCCGTGCTGCAGCCCGGCGACCGGGATCCCGCGGCGTCGGGCCTCGAGAACGAGCGCGCGCCCGGAACCGCCCGCCTCGGCGTAGGTGATGGCCACGCGAGGTTTCAGCGCGTCGAGCGCTGCGCCGATCTCGTCCATCGTTCGCGCGGACCAGGGAAACTGCAGGTGCGAGATGCCGGTGAACTCGTTGCGCATGAGCGGCCACGCGTCACACCCGCGGAACACGCAGGCGGTGCGGAGGGCGTCGCTGCCGACCAACGCCTGCCTGGTCGCGTTCCGCCCGGCCCAGACGGCGGTGGACGGCGCGAGCGCGCGCCCCGAGGCGTAGCTGCCGACCGGAGCGAACGGGAGCGTGTCGGCCGTCTGGTGCACGATCTCCGCCAGCCGTTGTTTCCAGGTGCGAGAGCGGAAGTTCGTTTTCGGGCCAAGGCCGACCAGCGTCAGTTGGTGGTCGCCAACTCGCTTCGACACCTCGCGCAGCACCGGGCCGATGTACGACTCGTCGCCGGTCGCCTGGCGCCAGAATGCGGAGTGCACGAAGGCCACGACCGTGACCGCGCCCCGTGTTCCTGGAGATTGTCGGCCAGGCCTGTATCGCTCCGCGACCGCGCTCGCCGTGTACAGCAGGCCGCGCCAGAGAGGCTCCGCGCGCTGGCGCCATGGAACGCGGGCGGGCGCCGGAGAGCCGCGCCAGGAGAGATGTCGCCCTTCGGCGAACTGGCGCGCGAGGTGGGTCAGCAGGACGTCTCCCTCCGCCACGCCCAGCGCGAGCGGTCGTTCGCGGGCGAGCAACGTCTCGAGGGCGTACAGCGTCCGGAGGATGGCGACGACCACGCGGCGCTTGTGGAGGTACAGCTCGGCAAACCACCAGAGGGAATCGCCGCGGAACAAGAACCGATCGCGCAACGGGACGCCGTCCACCGGCAGGCCGCGAAGCGATTTGATCCAGGCGTTCGCGTCACTCTCCGCGCGCTCGGCCGCCTCGGCATCCAGGTAGGTGGTCAGCGATACGCGGCGCTCACCGTCGCCGGTATTCACGATGAGGATCTGTTTCTGGTCAGCCATGTGTCCCCACTCAAGACCTCGGAGGCTGCATCGTACACCGCGTCGGCGCCGATCGCCCCGAGGCAATCGGGGACGTGACCGCGGCACCGCTGGGGTGGCCGACGAATCCGGTTGCACGGGCTGCAGGGCAGCTGGACCCGGACGACGCGGGCCGACCCGGAGACCGGGCCCCACCGCGCGGGATCGGAAGGCCCGAAGACTGCGACAAGGGGAACGTCCAGGGCGGCCGCGAGGTGCATCGGCCCCGTGTCGCCCGTCAGCAGCAGGTCCGCCTCCTCGAGGACGGCGGCCAGGGTGGCCAGGTCCACCCGCCCGGCGAGGTCGAGACATTCGACCTCGCGTCGCAGGCCGGACTTCATCTGGTCCACCAGGGGACGATCCTCCGCGCTGCCAGATAGGACGATGGACGCGCCGTGCGACGCTGACAGGCGGTTGGCGACCTCGGCGAACCGCGCGAGGTTCCACTGCTTGATCTCGCGGCCGCCGCCGGCGTGCACCACGACCACCGGTGTGCCGCCCCGGCTCCGGGCTGCGAGCAGCGCTGCGGCGCGTTCGCGCGCCTCGTCCGGCATCCGCAGTCGCCTCGCACCGGGTTCCGGCCTGTGCGATTCGAGAGAGCCAGTCGGCAAGTCGAACGCGCGCTCGACCAGGCGCAGCGAGTTCGATCGCGTGTGAATCGCGGGATTGAAAGCCACCCGGTCGGTCAGCATCGGCCCGCCGCCCGCCATGTCGAAACCCACGCGACGAGCCGCTCCCGACAGGCCGAGGAGCGCGTGGCTGCGAACGTCTCCCTCGAAGTTGATCGCCACGTCGTAGCGCCGGCCGCGCCAGCCCTTCGCACGCTTTACCATGTCTCCGAACGAGTGGCTGGCCGCTCCTCGCGCGAGCCAGGGGGCGTTCAGCGTCTCGATGCGGTCGAGACCGGGGATGAGCCGCGCGAGCTGTTCGTTCCAGCTCCCCACCACGAGGTCGATGGTCGCGTGCGGGGACCGGGCCCGGACGGCGCCGATGGCATCGAGCGTCATCAACAGGTCGCCCACCCGCTCGAACCGCAGCAGCAGGATGGCCGGGCGGTCGTCTCCCCCGCCGGCGCCAGGGGAGCGCCGCAGAAATGGTGCGGCCGCGGCAAGGCCGATATCCGCCAGCCCGACCAGCCACCGTTCACGCCAATCCGTGAGTTGCAGATGAGAAAACACCCAACCGTCCCCTGACCCCTGACCCCTAACTCCTAACCCCTAACTCCTAACCCCCGATCCCCGATCCCTGCCCCCTGATCCCTATTTCACCGCCACCCTCTGCACCATCACGCCGAGCGTGCGGTGGTCATCGACACCCAACACAGCCTTGGGCGACCACGGCGAGGACGCGATGCGGAGGAGCGCCGGCTCTTCCCGGGCGGCAGCGGCGGCCGCGATGTCCGCGGGGATGGCGAAGGAATAGGGCTTGAACCCGCTATCGACGGTGGCTTCACCGATGAGGCGGTTGTCCAGATAGCACGTGATCGTGGCGGGACCTGCCGAAGCCGGCCGTCCGCCGTTGTCCATCCAGATCGCCAGGCTCGACGCGCGGTCGGTCAGGCCCAGGATCGTCACGTACGACGAATCGGTCGTCCAGCGAAACGAGCGACCGTTCATCCACTCCTTGGCGTTGAACCGAACGACGTACAGGTCGTCGTTCGTGCCGACGTCGATGTCGAACGGACGTGTCTCGCTCGCGGGATCGACGAACTTGTAGATGCTGAAGTCGAATTCCTTCTGGCGAGGGCCGCGTGGATAGCCGTCCCACACCGCCTCGTACTCGGGCACCTGGAACCGCTCGGTGGCCACGGGCACGACCGCGATCGCGCGCGACAGGAGGTCGGTGCCGCCGCTGCCGACGAAGTAGACGTTCTGGTAGCGGCTGCGGGCCCAGTCGAGGAACCCGCGGAACCGCTGGCGGTCGGGCCTGGGCGTGCTCAGCACGAGGACGTTGCGATTGAAGATGTAGGCCAACGGCAAGGCGACGACGTGCAGATCGGACGACCGTCGAGATTCGACCACGACCAGGTCGCGCGGGCCGAAGTGATTCGAGAGAGCCTCGACGCGCGACCACAGCCCCTGGTACTCGACATGCCGAAAGACCGGCTGGTCCGCCCGGATGAGCAGCGCGCCGACGATCGTCACGAACACGAGCGGCGGAACCCACGCTGCCACGCGAGCCAGCGTCCCGCCCTTCGGTGTCGGCGTCTCGCCGGTCCCGTCCGTTTTCCGTGACCACACGCCGTAGAACGCGCCTGCAGCCAGCAGCAGGAACGCCGACGGCAGGATCACCGGCACGAATCGACGGGTCATCCAAAAGTGCTCGGGCACGATCTGAATCTTGTAGAAGACGAAGAAGCCGTACACCACCGTGACGAGCAGCAGCGCCGGGTCGCGCCAGAACCGCCTCCAGGCTAGCAGGACGAAGCCGGCGACGGCGGCGATCAGACCCGCCCACGGGAAGTACCACGTGAACGTCCGGAGCGACAGCGCATCGTGCGGCGCCAGCCGACCGGCAGGAACGCGGAAGAACCAGGCGTAGATGACGGCACCGACGACGACGACGCCGAGGGCCGGAGGCGACCACGTGGAGATCCCCCGCTCGAGCCGCTGGTTGCGGGAGAGGAGCAGGAGCGCGACCGCGGCCAGCACGCCGATGCCGAGAAACGTCAGGTGGATCGGACGCAGGTTCTCGAAGAACACCGCGTAGCGCCCGAAGCCTGGCCGCATGATCGTCGAGATATAGACGCCGACGGCGACCAACGCCGCCACCATCGGGATGACAAACCAGGCGCGCGGCCACCGGCGCCGGAACAGCAGGAACAGCACCGCGAGGCCGACGCCCGCCCACGCCAGGACGGCGTCGAAACGCAGGAACACCAGCAGTCCGAGAACCACGCCGGCCACAGGCGCAAAGAACCGGTCGTTGTCCACGTGCGACCGCGCGAAGGCGAGCAATCCTGCGAACAACAGCGCCTGCAGTCCGATCTCCGAGTTTGGATACCGGCCGAACCAGAGTTCGACGACGCAGAGCGCCAAAAGTGCCGAGGCGCAGAACGCCGGGATCCGCCCGAGCAGGCGGGCGCCCGCAAAATAGACGCCGAGCAACCCGAAGATGGCCCACGCGCCGATCATGCGCAGGCCGCCGCTCAGACCATCGAGCCCGTAACCGACCGCGACCCACGCCGGGTAGAGGTGCGGGAACTGGGCGACCACCGTGCCCTTGAGCGGATCGACCAGGAAGAAACCCATGAAGCGGAGGCTGTAGTACCAGCGATCGTGATACGGCGGGAAGAACAGGTCGCGGTGGACGGGCTGAACGGCTGCGACCAGCGAGTCGCGGATCACCAGTGAGCCGCGCTGCGCGAGCGCGATCCCCTCGTTGATGTAGACGCCGGGGTCCCTGCCGCCGATGACGAATTCGGCGACCGGGAAGAACAGGGCCATGCCGAGCGCGACGAGCGCAACCGGGAAAAAAGCGGTGACCCCGGGCCGTTGCGCCGTTCCGCGGTAGAGCAGGTGGCCGCGCCAGGCAGCGAGGGCCGCAGCCGAAAGCAATCCGTTGGCGATCAGCAGTCGCGGGAAGGTATACCAGGAGGCCGCCGCCAGCGCGAGCACGACGATCGACGACCAGGCGGCGCTGATGACGACCGCCCAGAAGACGCGCTCCTCGGCGGCCAGCTGTGCCCGGCGGTCGCGCTCGGCGACAGGTGCGCGGAACAGCAGCGCGCCCGGCACGAACGCGATCAGCAGAAGCTCAGGAAGCCACATGAATCGCCCTTGCCACCTCGACCGCGTGCGTCTCCGGCATCGAGGGATACAGGGGCAGCGAGAAGATCTCCGCGCACACCTGGTCCGCGACGGGGCAGGCCGCGGGCGACTCGGAGGCAAGCGCAGGCTGGCGCGGGATCGGAACCGGGTAGTGGATCAGCGTCTCGATGCCGGCCTCATCGAGCTTCGCCCGAAGCGCCTCGCGCGCCGACGAGCGGACCGGGAACAGGTGGTAGACGTGGCCGGGATCCAGCTCCGGCGGGACGACGACGCCCGAGCCGATGAGCTCGCGCCGGTACACCGCCGCGAACGTCCGACGCTGTTCTGTCCACCGCGGCAGGAATTCGAGTCGCGCCAACAGGATGGCCGCCTGGATCTCGTCGAGGCGGCTGTTGATGCCTGGCTCGCCGTGGTGGTAGCGGTCCGTTTGACCGCCGTTGCGAAGCCGCTTCAGCTTCGCCGCCAACTCCGCGTCGTTGGTGGTGATGGCCCCGCCGTCGCCAAGCGCGCCGAGGTTCTTCGTGGGGTAGAAGCTGTACGCCGCAGCCACGCTGAACGACCCGACCGGTCGGCCGCGGAAGGTCGCCAGGTGCGCCTGGCAGCAGTCTTCGATCATCGCCAGGTCGTGGCGCGTGGCCATCGCGGCGAGTTCGTCCATCGCGGCCGGCTGGCCGTAGAGGTGCACGGGAATGATCGCCGCCGTGTCGGGACCGATCGCCGCCTCGACGGCTGCCGGATCCAGCGTGAGGCGCTGCGGGTCGAGATCAACGAAGACCGGCCTGGCCCCGACGATCATCACGGCCAGCGCGGTATAGGCCGCCGACAGCGGCGTGGTGATGACCTCGTCGCCGCGGCCGATGCCGAGCGCCTTCAGAATCAGCACCAGCGCGTCCGTGCCCGTGCCGACGCCGATGCCGAACTGCGCGCCCGACGCGTGAGCGAAGGCCCGCTCGAAGCTCTCCACCTCGGGGCCGAGCACGAACCAGCCTCGATCGACCACGCGGCGGATGGCCGCATCCACCGCCGGGCCGTCCTCGCCCGGCTTCAGGCTCATGAACGGAATGCGCGTCGCGGTCATAGGATGCCGGCCAGGTCCTCGGGAACGGGGTTGAGATATCGGGCCAGGTGCTCGCGGTAGAACGCGATGGTCCGCTCGAACCCTTCCCGGAGCGAGACCTTCGGTTCCCAGCCCACGGCCGCATTGAACTTGCTGGAATCGGCGTAGAAGTTGCCGATGTCAATCGCTTTCTTCTCGGCGGGCCACTCGACGAACGTCACCCGCCCGGCGCCCGCCAGGTCGAGCAGCAGGGCGACGAGTTCCCGGTGGCTGATCGGCGACTGGCCGCCCACGTTGAACGCCTCTCCGTTGCACGCGTCCGACGCGCCCGCTCTCAGGAAGGCGTCGGCCGCATCATCGACGTAGACGAAGTCGCGAAGCTGCGAGCCATCGCCGTAGATCTGGATCTCGCCGCCCTCGACCGCCGTGCGGATGAACCAGCCGATGAATCCCTGTCGGTTGTGCTTGACGAGCTGCCGCGGGCCGTAGACGTTGGTGAGTCGCAGCGAGCAGGCGCGGATGCCGAAGACGTGGTTGTACAGCAGGTGGTAGTTCTCCCCCGCCGCCTTGTTGATGCCGTTGACATCCGTTGGGCTCACCAGGTGCCGCTCGGTGACCGGCAGGAAATCGGGCTTCCCGTACACCTGGCGCGTGCCCGCGAACACCACCCGCACGTCCGGGTTGTGCCGACGGCACGCCTCGAGAATCGACAACTGGCTGCGGCAGTTGATCTCGAGGTCCGTGTACGGATCCCGCATGCTGTCGATGTGGCTCACCTGCCCGGCGAGGTTGAAGATGACCGCCCGGTTCCGCACCAGGTAGTTCATCGTGCTCTCCTGGCGGATGTCCGCGACGTTCACCCTCACGCGGTCTTCGATCCCCTGGATGTTGAAGAAGTTGCCCCCGTAGTCCGGGATCATCGAGTCCACGAGCAGGACGTCGGCGCCCAGCTCCACCAGCTGGCGCGCGAGGTTGCTGCCAATGAAGCCCAGACCGCCGGTGATCATCACCTTGCGGTGGCGGTAGAAGGATCGATAGTCTGCGGTCACGGTCGTCGCCTGTGCAGCACCAGTTCACGCCAGAGTTTGAAGACGTCGGCCGCCGTGCGCACCAACCGGCCGAAGTTGAAAAACTGCGATTTGCCGTACGCCCGGTGGTAGTGGTGCACCGGGACTTCCACGATCGAGAAGCCCGCGTCCGTGATCTTCTTCATCATCTCGAGGCAGATCACGCCGCTCGACTTCTCCAGCGTCACCCGGTCGAACATGCGGCGGCGCATCAGCCTGAAATCGCAGTCCACGTCGCGCACCGTGAGGCCGAACAGCAATTTCACGGTGTGGTGGTAGAGGCGGCCAATGATGATGCGGTGCAGCGGGTCCGATCGGCTGATCTTGTAGCCGTTCACCAAGTCAACCGATTCCGACATCTTCTCCCACAACCGCGCCATCTCGCGCGGGTCGTACTGCGCGTCGCCATCCGTGTAGAAAATCCAGTCCTTGGTCGCCGACGCGAAGCCCGTGCGTAGCGCGCCGCCGTAGCCCCGGTTCTTCTCGTGATGGATGGCGCGGACCTGCGGGTAGATTCGCGACAACTCGTCGATGATCTCGGCCGTCGCGTCGGTGCTCCCGTCGTTGATGACCAGGACCTCGAAATCGGACGTCAGTCGGCTCGCCGTCTGAACGGCCGCGATCACCAAGCTGGCAATGGTGCCGCTGTCGTTGTAGGCGGGGAAGAACACCGTCAGTCCGACTGGCCGCTGGTCGAGTGAAGATGACATCGTCTGAAAGCGCTAAACCATAGCACGAGCGTCACTTGGAGGGCAAGCCGGCCGTGATGGCGTTTCGCGCGTCGGGTCCTTTTCTCGCGTTCCGGTATGCCCGTTCGAACGCTTCCGCCACGCGAGTCCAGCTGTGCTCCCGGAGCACATCTTCGCGCGCCCGCGCCCCCAGGCGCGCGCGCGTGTCCGGCGAACGGAGCAGCCGATCGATCGTCCCGGCCAGCCCGTCCACGTCGCGCTCGGCCACGAGCGCCGCGTTCACGTCGTCGTGCGCGACGGCCGCAATTCCGCCGGCCGTTGTCGCCACCAGCGCCGTGCCCGACGCGAGCGCCTCCATCACGACGTTGGGCAGCCCGTCCACGTTCCCGGAATCGTCTCGGATCGAGGGGACGACCGCGAGGTCGGCCGCGGCAAGGTAGTCGGCCACTTCTCCCTGCGCCAGGACACCCGGGAAGAACAGGCGGTCGGCCACCCCTTGGCCGGCGCCGCGGGCGCGCAGTTCACCGTCGAGATCACCGTCGCCCCCGATCGTGAGACGCAGGCCAGGCCACCGGGGGGCCAGGCGGGCGACGGCGTCGATCAGATACTCGAACCCCTTCTTCCGGACGAAGCGCCCGGCCGTGAAGAGCAGGGGATCGTCTTCGCGTAAGCCGAGTGGCCCTCGGACCCGCGCTCGTGCCTCGGCGTCAGGACGAAAGCGATCGGCGTCCACGCCGTACGGAACTGTTTCAGAGCGCTCGGCCGTCGCGCCAAGGGCAATCGCGCGCGACCGGAGATCCTGGCTGCAAGCGGTCATCCAGCCGGCGTGCTGAAATACCGCGCGCGCGACGCGCTTGGCGATCGGGTTCCGTTCCGCGAGGTAGACGTCGGACCCATGGAGGCTCACCACCATCGGGAGCCGGGGACACGCCGCGGCGGCGATGGCGCCGCCCGGGATCACCCAGTGGGCGTGGATGACGGTGGCGCCGAACACGCGGGCGATGTTCCGCGCCTTCAGCCAGCCGGCGGCGAGCGCGAGGGGAGCCACCGCGTAGGCGGACAGCCGAAGACTCACGTCGGCCCGCAGCGCTCCGGCGTACCCGAAAACACAGAGGCTGCGAGCGGGCGCGTACCGGAACGGATGGAAGCGCACCCCGTCCTCGACGTGCTCGCGCGCGAGTCGCGGGTGCCATGGGATCACCATGTGCACCTCGTGACCGCGTGCGGCCACGCCGCGCGCGATCGGCTCCATGAAGGTGCCGATCGTGTCACCCGGAAACCGCGGATAGGAGGTGGCCACCATGACCACGACCTCCCGCCCCTGTGCCTTCGACCGTTCGTCCACGATGCTATCGCCCCAGGAGTTTCCGCAGGCGCAGGCGCCACGGCATGATCACCGACTCGGCGAGCACGCTGCTCGACAGCTTGGAGGCGCCCATCCGGCGCTCGACGAAGACGATGGGGACCTCACCGATTCGACACTGCTGCCGCGCGGCTTCGAACAGCATCTCCACCATGAACGAGTATCCATCCGACACGATCCGGCCGAGCGGGATGCGCCCGAGCGCCTCACGCCGCCAGCACCGGAAGCCGCCGGTGCAGTCGCGAACGGCCAGGCCGGTCACGGCGCGGATGTAGCGGTTGGCGAACGTGCTCAGGATGAGTCGGTGGAGCGGCCAGTTCACCACGCTGATCCCGTTCAGGTAGCGGGAACCGACGACCACTTCGTGATCCTCCGCCGCCGCGATCAGCGACGGCAGGTATTTCGGATCGTGCGAAAAGTCCGCATCCATCTGGCAAATGAGGTCGACGTCCCGCTTGAGCGCGAGGCCGAATCCCTCCACGTAGGACCTGCCGAGGCCGCGCTTGCCCACTCGGTGCACCACGTCCACGCGACCGGGAAACTCCCGGGCGAGATCGTCGGCCACCTCCCCGGTGCCGTCGGGAGACTGGTCGTCCACGATCATGACCGCGCACCCTTCGTGCTCCAGGATCTGCCGCACGAGCGGTCCCAGGTTCTCGCGTTCGTTGTAAGTCGGGATCACGACCAGGCTGCGTGGCGTTCTCATCGTCGTCCTGCGCTCCCCTCTCGATCGGTCAGCATCGCCGGCGCGCAGGCGGCCGCGTACACGATCAGCACGGGGTCGATCACCGGGATCCGAAAGCGTTCCTGGGGAAAGAACACGAGACACACCATCACGGAGGCGGCGGCCAGCAACCAGAGCGCCACGGGGGGCGTTGTGCAGCCTCGCGCCCGCCACGCGCCGACGATGGCGAATGGCAGCACGAGCAGGTACGACGCGACCGAGGCGACGACGAACCGCGTGGAGTGCAGCGTGTACGACGGCCCGACAGGGACCATGGTGTAGAAGGCCTTTCGCGCGAGCAGGTCGATCCACCGGACCGGGTCTCTGCGAATGTCGTCGAGCGCAGCCCTGTAGAAGATTCCCTCGAGAGCCTCCGGCGTGGCGTTGCCGGCCGCGCGTTCGATTTCGAGGGCCGCGCGCTTCATCTCGAGGTTCGCCGCAAGGTCGCCTTCGCCACGCGCCAGCCGGTTGTTGCCCGTCCAGAATGTCACGCCGCCTTCCGAGGCGACCAGCACGAACCGGCCGTAGACCGCGTGGTTCCTGGCGGTCCAGGGAAAGACGACGAGCATCGCGCCGGCGAGCACCGCCGCGAGCCACCATCCGCGGCGGCGAACGAGCCCCCAAGCCGCGACGAGCGCCAGGAACAACAGGATGGCCGGGCGCGCCAGCGCGGCGAGGCCGGTCAGCAGCCCGCCGGCCAGCGCAAGCCCGTACGACCGAACGGCGGTCGTCGGCGTCATCGCGCGGTCGATCACGAGCGCGGCCAGCAAGGCGAGCACCGCGTAGAGACTCTCGCTCAGCGCGTAGCTGCCGATCCAGACCAGCGGGGGGTAAACCGCCGCCAGGAACGCGGCCGCGACCCCGGCGACGGCCGGGTGACGGCCTGCCAACTGCCGGCCGGCGACCGCCGCAGCACCTGGCCCCGCGACTCGCGTCGCCCACCACCCGACGAGCCAGATGAGGGCGCAGCCGAGCAGCGCCTGCACGACCTTCACCTCGGTCGGCACCGACGCGGGCAGGCGATCCCCGCGAATCGCGCTCCCCGGAACCGCCACGGAGATACCCGCGAGCCACAGCGGGTAGAGCGGCGCCCGCCCGACGTGCCGCCCCTCAACCCTCCCCGATTCCGGCGACGCGTACGAGAACCCGCGGCCGTGGGCCAGGTTGTGAGCCAGCAGCAGGTACTCCTGTTCATCGAGCGTGAGGGGCTTGTCCACCCAATACGCCAGGCCGAAGACCAGGCGCAGGACGAAGCCGAGGAGCACGGCCGCCGCGAGCCACCAGCCAGTGCGGTTCGAGCCCGGCGGCGCCGTCGTCGGTCCGGCTCCTGGCGCCCGCATCATCTACTCCCGTCCTTCGAAGCGGAGTGCTGCGATCTGCTCGGACACCAGTCCCATCAGGAACACGATCACGCCGAGCATGATGAGGAGCACCGAGGAGTTCGTCACGTGCGACTGCGTGGCGATGGTCCACATGGCGTAGCCGAGGCCGACCGCGAACGATGCGAGGCTGACGGGCAGGAACACGCGCAGCGGGCTGAAGATCGTGACGACCTTGAGCACGATCAGGGAGAACTTGGCGCCGTCGCGCAGCAGCCGGATCTTCGACTGGCCCACCCGCAGGCGCGCCTCGACCGGCTCGAACACCACGTTGTAGCCCGCTTTGATGAAGGCCAGGGTCGTGGTCGTCGGCGCCGAGAACCCGTTGGGCAGCAGGTGGATGAACTCGTGGAGGTGCTGCCGCCGCGCGGCGCGAAACCCGGACGTCAGGTCGGGGATTGGCCGGCCCGTCAGGTACGAGGCGAGGCCGTTGAGCAGGTGGTTGCCGAGACGCCGGGCCACGGTGGCCTGCGTGGCGTGCGCCCGCGCGCCGACCACCAGGTCGTAGTCGCCGAGCCGCGACACGAGGCGCGTGGCGTCCGCCGGCTGGTGCTGCCCGTCGGCGTCGATGATCAGCACGTACTCGCCGGTCGCTTCGCGGATGCCGCTCTTCACTGACGCGCCGTTGCCCTTGTTGTACGGATGGCGGACCACCCGCGCGCCGGCGGCCTGCGCCGCGGCGCTCGTGGCATCCGTCGACCCGTCGTCCACGACGAGGATCTCGTGCCACGCGGCCGATCGGCGCAGCCCCGAGACGACATCGGCGATGTCGTCGGCCTCGTTGAAGGCGGGGATCACGACGGACGTCTGTTCGGGTGACGCCACTAGCGCTCCACGTGTTCCTGCTTGCGGGCGGCCGCGGTGACCGCGCTTTCGCCGAGCGTCAGCTCGATACCTCGGACCCGGTAGAGCAGGTCTTCGATCAGTTTCCGGTTGCCGGAAATCACATCCGCGACGAGGCCGATCAACGCGACCTGGAAGCCGACGATCAGCAGCACGGCCGCGAGGATCAACGACTGCAGGTGCCCGCGGCCCGTGCCCGTCAGGTAGAAGTAGAGGAACCGGATCGACACGCCAACGCCGCAGAGGAAGACGACGGTGCCGATCGAGGTAAAGACCTTGAGCGGCTCGTACATCGTGTAGATGCGGACAATCGTCGCGGCCGACGCCTTGATGTAGGCCCACGTGCTGCTGAACAACCGCGACTCGCGCATGCGCGGGTTCGTCGCGATCGGCACGTGCGCGATCGCCATCCGCTTCTTCCCCGCTTGGATGATCGACTCCAGCGTGTACGAGAAGTCGGACACGATTGTGAGCCGGAGCGCCGCGTCGCGGGTGTAGGCCCTGAACCCGCTCGTCGTGTCGGGCACCCGCGTGTTCGACACCTGGCGCACCACCCAGCTTCCCAGCAACTGCAGGCGCTTCCTGGTGGCGCTCATCTGCTTGACGGCCTGGATGTTCCGGTCGCCGATGACCATGTCGGCTTCGGCCGACAGCAGCGGCTGCAGCAGCGTGCCGACATCCTTCGCGCAGTACTGGTTGTCCCCGTCCGTGTTGACGATGAAGTCGGCGCCGAGCTTGAGGCACGCATCGATGCCGGCCATGAACGCCGCGGCCAGGCCCTTGCGACGGCGGAACCGCACGACGTGATGGACGCCGTGCGCCCTCGCGACCTCGGACGTCCCGTCGGTCGAGCCGTCATCGACCACCAGGAACTCGACGACATCGATGCCGGGCACGTGGCGCGGCAGGTCGGCAATCGTCTCCGGGAGCGTCTTCGCCTCGTTCAGGCACGGGATCTGGATGATGAGTTTCTTCACTGTCCACCAACGAACTTCTCGATGACGCCGTCCCACGTAATCGTCTGCGCGCGCTCGCGTCCGGCAGCCCCGAGCGACGCCGCCCGCGCGCGGCTGGCGGCCAGGCCGTTCATCGCCCGCGCGATGTCGTCGGCATCCGGCGCGCAGACGTACCCGTTCACCCCGTCCTCGACGAACTCGAGGACGCCGCCCGAATCCGAGGCGGTCACCACCGGCTTGCCGCTCAGGAACGCCTCGAGCGTCACGTACCCGTAATCCTCGTCGAACGGGGCATAGACGACGCCGAGCGCGCCCGCGTAGAGATCGACAAGGTCGTCGTCCGAACGGGCGCCGAGGAACTCCACACGGTCGCGGACCCCCGCCTCCTCCGCCACCCGTTCCACGTTCTCGCGCTGCGTGCCCTCGCCGACGACGAGCAGCCGCACGCCAGGGTCCACGTGCCGGAACGCCCGAATCGCGAGGTCCACGCGCTTGATCGACTCGAGGCGGCCCACCGACAGGATATAGTCGCCGAACGCGCCGCAGCGCAACCGATCCGCCAGCCTCGGGGGATGATAGAGCGGCTCGGCGCCGACGCCCACGTATTTCTGCAGGCGGTTGGCGACGTTCCGGGCGATCGCATAGATGCGGCGCGACTCGAGCAGCATCTCGCGATCGAGACTGAAAATGCGCTCGCGCAACGCCACGTCGAGCTCGGTGTAATCGAAATCGCCGTACTCGGTTCCGCAGAGCTCGTACGCGGCGCGGTACTGGTGCGTGAGCCAGGTGACTTTGTTCGGGTGTCGCACGAAGTACGACGGGAACTTCGTGGTGATCACCATGTCGATCGGCCGGCCGTTGCTCTCGCTGAGGTCGAGCAGCCGCCACGCGGCCGCGTGCGTGAGGATCTCCTGCTTGGGATACCACTTGAACGGCACCGACACGATGCCGGCGGCGTACCCGCGGAGCGTCAACTGGTGCGCGAGCTGGCGGACCAGTCGCTCGGCGCCGCCTTCGACGAGCGGCACCTGCACTTCGCAGACGAGGACGGTGCGGACGGACATAACAGTTGAAGAGAAGGGCGAGGCAGGTCTCGCCCGCGGACAGCCATCCAGTTACGTGGCGAACCGGAAATTGATCACGTCCCCGTCCTCAACCACGTACTCCTTGCCCTCGAGTCGGACCTCCGCGTGCTCGCGGCAAGTACCAAGCGATCCTCGGGCGACAAGGTGCTCGAAACGCACGACCTCGGCCCGGATGAACCCGCGCGCGATGTCCGAGTGAATCTCCCCGGCCGCCACCTGCGCGTGCGTTCCGCGCGGGACCGACCAGGCGCGGCATTCGTCCTCGCCCGCGGTGAGGAAGGAAATGTAGCCAAGCAGGTCGTAGGTGGTCCTGATCACCCGATTGACGCCGGGTTCCGCCAGGCCAAGATCGGCGAGAAACGCCTGCGCATCTGCGGCGTCCAGTTGCCCGATCTCGAGCTCGATCTTCGCGCACACCGCTACGACACCTGTGCCGGCGCGCGAGAGGAAGGTGGTCAGCCCGGCCACCTCGGCGGCTCGCGCTCCGTCGGCGAGGAGCGCCGTGTCGGCCTCGTCGAGATTCACCACGAGCAGCAGCGGCTTGGCCGAGAGGAACTGGAACCCTCTCAGCATCTTCCGCTCGTCGTCGGTCATCGAGAGGCCGCGGAGCGGCAGGCCGTTCTCCAGCGCGTCCTTGCAGCGGATGATGAGCGCCTTTTCGCGCTCCAGCTCCGGTGTCCGCCCCTTCTTCATGTCGCGATTGATCCGATCGAGGCGCTTCTCGGTCACCGCGAGATCGGCAAGGAGGAGCTCGTCCTCCATCGCCTGAGCGTCAGTGGCCGGGTTGATCCCGTCCGCGTGGTGCGTGACCGTCGGGTCGCGGAACGCGCGGATCACGTGCACGAGCGCATCGGCGTTGCGGTACGGCGCCACGTCGAGCAGCGCCTGCGCGCCCGTTCGACCCGGCCCGACCAGGTCTGCGAATTCCACGGTGGCGGGCGTCGTCTTCTTCGGCTTGTACAGATCGGCCAGCCGATCCACGCGGATGTCAGGCACACGGGCGACCCCGACGACCGCTTCGAGCTTGCCGTGGCCCGCCTTGGGGGCCTCGTGCTGGTTCGTCATCAGCTGAAACAGCGCCGTCTTGCCGGACGAGGGAAATCCAATCAGTGCAGTTCGTAGCATGCCAAACCTCGAATGCTATCACGCTCGCGGCAGACCCGGAACGATTGCCCGCCACACGGGCCCCCAGCCATCGTCTTGGACGTCTGAACTTGGATACGCCAGCGAAGCAAAAGCGAACCACCGACGTCCCCCGCGCGCAGGGCAACCTCTTCCATTTCTTAGGGATTGACAACCCCCAACTCGTCCCTTACCATCCGAGTGGTCCAAAGTGGAGCGAGGTGGGAGAGCAGGCATGTTGCGCGGCAGTTTCACGGCGAAAATCGACGAAAAGAGCCGCCTGAAGATTCCCCGCGACTTCCTCAAGTCGATCGAGGAGAAATTCGGCCGCGAGTTCTTCGTGACCAGCCTCGATGGCATCTCTGCCCACCTCTACCCGATGCCCGTCTGGACTGAGATCGAACGGCAACTTGGCGCGCAGGGGCTGGTCCGGGATCCCGAAGTGGATCGCTTCTTCAAACATACCAGCTTTTATGGCCAGGTGGCCGAGATCGACAACCAGGGCCGCCTGCTGATCCACCCTCGGCTCCGCGAGAGAGCGAGCATGGCCGGCGACGTGGACGTGGTCGGCAACTTCGACCACCTCGAGGTCTGGAACCTGGAGCGGCTCAAGGCGGATCTGGCGGCCGCGCCGTTCACCGACAACGACCGGCGCGTCGTGGCGGGCCTGCTGCGGCAGACTCAGAAAATCGAGACCCCGTAACGGGCGGCAAGGACGGCCAGTGAGCATGCCCGAGCACGTTCCGGTGATGAGAGCCGAGGTTCTGCACGCTCTCGATCCGCAGCGCGGCGGGCTCTTCGTGGATTGCACGCTCGGCCTTGGAGGCCACGCTGCGGCGGTGCTGGAGGCGGGGGCGACACGGCTGATCGGGATCGACAGGGACCTCGAGGCGCTGTCGATCGCGCGCGAGCGCCTGGGGCGATGGGCCGATCGGGTGGAGTTCGTGCACGCGGATTACAAGGACCTCGGCGAGGTGCTCGACGCGCGCGGGGTGCAGTGCGCGGACGGCATCGTCGCCGATCTTGGCGTCTCCTCGCTGCAGTTCGACGGCGAGGGGCGCGGGTTCAGTTTCCAGAGGGACGAACCGCTCGACATGCGGATGGACCGGTCGGCCGGAATGACGGCCGCTGATCTGATCGCGGAGCTCGAGGAGCACGAACTCGCCGACCTGGTCTACGCGTTCGGCGAGGAGCGCTACTCGCGGAGGATTGCGCGCGCGGTCGTGGAAGCACGCCGCGAGGGTCCGGTCGCCACGACGGGGCAGCTCGCGGCCATCGTGCGTCGGGCGGTGCCACGGAAGGGCTACAGCCCGATTCACCCTGCGACGCGCACGTTCCAGGCGCTGCGAATCCGCGTGAACGGCGAGCTCGATGGGCTCGATCGATTCGTAGACCACGCGTGCCGGCGGCTGGCGCCGGGCGGGCGCCTGGTCGTGATCGCGTTTCACTCGCTCGAGGACCGGATCGTCAAGCACACGCTGCGGCAGCTCGCGGCCGACGAGACGCGGTCACTCCGGCTGCTGGCCCGCAAGGCGGGCCAGCCCACCGACGAGGAAGTGGCCATCAACCCGAGGGCCCGGAGCGCAAAGCTCAGGGCCGTCGAGCGAGTGGCTTGAGACACGTTTTACGGGAGAGGACCGCGACATGCAGGGCAGGGTCAACACCCCCACCGCCTTCGAGGTGAGCCCGGCGCTACCCCGCCAGCAGGTCAACCTCGAGGTGGACCAGGCGCGACAGCGCGAGTTTCGGCGCTGGCTGCTGGTCGGGCTCGTGATCATTGTGGCCGCGCTGTTCGACGGGACGCAGCGATATGTCCCGTCCTCGCTCGGGTACCAGCTGGAGCAAGTGCAGCAACAACACGCCCAGGAGGACGCGATCGCCCGCGCGCTGCGGCTCGATATTGCGATGCTGCGGGCGCTGCCACGCATTGAGGGGCTAGCCACGAACCTTCTGCACATGACTGCTCCCGGGCGCGGCAATACCATCGTGATCGAGCGAGTTGTTCCGCCCGAGCAACCACCCTCGTCAGTCGTCGCGGCGCGATAGGAGCGATCATGGCTGAGCAACCCGATCCACGCAACTGGCGGCTTACCGTGGGCCCCCGCCTGGTCGTGGTCGTCGTCGTGTTCGCGGTCTGTCTGCTTGCCGTGTTCGTCCGCCTTGTCAATCTCCAGATCTACCAGCACGACGAACTCCAGGCGAGGAGCGAGCGCCAGCGGACGAGTCTGCTGGAGGAGCCCGCGCAGCGGGGCGACATCGTGGACCGTCACGGCAGGGTGCTCGCCTCCAGCGTCGAGGTCGACACGGTGGTCGCCGTGCCGAGCAAGCTAGTGAACAAGGAGCAGGTGGTCGCGAGTTTGTGCGACGCGCTCGGCGACTGCGACGACGCCGAGCGTGTGGCCATGACGAAGCGCCTCAGCCGGAAGAAGTCGTTCGCCAACGTGCGTCACCATGTGAAACCCGAGCAGGCGCGCCGGGTGGAAGCGCTCGGGATTGACGGCGTCTACTTCGTGAAGGAGCCGCGCCGCTACTATCCCAACCAGGAGCTGGCTGCGGCCGTGCTCGGCTACGTCGGGATCGAGAACAAGGGCCTGGCCGGGCTCGAGGACACCTACGACTCGAAGCTCCGCGGACGTCCGGGCCTCATGCGGCTGCAACACGACGGCCGCAAGACCGGTCGAAAGTCCTTCAGTCGCGTCGGCGATCCGCCCGTGCCCGGGGCCACCATCGAGCTCACGATCGACGCGAACCTGCAGTACATCGCCGAACGGGAACTGCGGGCGGGCGTCGAGGAGAACCGGGCGATCGGCGGCAGCGTGGTCATGATGGATTCGACGACCGGCGAGATCTTCGCCCTCGCGAGCGAGCCGTCGTTCAACGCGAACGACTACGGGCACGTGCCCGCCGAGCATCGGCGCAATCGCGCTGTCCAGGACATCTACGAGCCGGGATCAACCTTCAAGCTCGTCACGGCATCGGCCGCGCTCGAAGAGAAGGTGATGAGCCCGACCGACCTGGTCGAGACCGGCGGCGGGTCGATCGCGATTGGGCCCAGGATCATCAAAGAAGCACAGGGGCACGCGTACGGGACGCTCTCGTTCACCGACGTGATCGTCAAATCGAGCAACGTCGGTGCGATCAAGATCGGGTTCCGCCTTGGGGCGGAACGCCTCGGTCGCTACGTCGAACGCTTCGGGTTCGGCACGCGCCTGTCGCCCGACTTCCCGGGGGAGAACGCCGGCATCGTGTGGCGGCCGTCGCAGTGGACCGACGGCGCGCTGGCTTCGGTCTCGATGGGCTACCAGATCGGCGTGACGCCGCTGCAGATGGCGGCCGCCGCGAGCGTCGTGGCCAACGGCGGCGAACTGGTGCAGCCGCGGGTGGTGCGAGCGGTGATCGACGGCAACCGGCGCGCGGTCGTCCCGCGCAAGGTGATTCGTCGGGTGACCTCGGCGGAAACCGCGGCGGAGCTGACCTCCATCATGGAAGCCGTGGTCGATCGCGGGACCGGGAAGAATGGCAAGCTTCTGGACTTCACCGTCGCGGGCAAGACCGGCACCGCGAACAAGGTCCAGGATGGGCAATACCTGAAGAAGGACTTCAACGTGTCGTTCGTCGGCTTCGTCCCGTCGCGCAAGCCGGCGCTGACGATCCTCGTCCTCATCGACACCCCACGCGGCCCGAACAGACCCTTCGGCGGCACCGTGGCGGCGCCGATCTTCCGGCGGATCGCCGACGCCGCGCTCCGTTACATGGCCGTCGCGCCTACCATCAACCCGATGCCTCCCGTCCTCGTGGCGCGTCACGACAGCGGCAACGGAATCAAGGTGTCCGGTCCGGTCCTGCCGTTGACGATCATCCCGGCCGTCAGCCCGTCGTCGACCGGACAGATTGTGCTGCCGGAGTTGCGGGGGCTGAGCGGGCGCGAGGCGCTCCGGGTGCTGGCCCGGCTGGGTATCACGCCGCGCGTGACGGGCGACGGCGTGGTGACTGAACAGGATCCGCTGCCTGGCGCGGCGCTCGAGGCCGGCGGGTCGTGCCGCCTGGCGCTCGGCCGCCACGCCCCGGGGCTGCGCCCATGACACTTGCCGACCTGCTGGCGGCACTCGGCGACCTCGCGCCTGACGCGCGCTCGACGCTCGACGCGTCGCTGGCCGAGCGGGTCGTCAAGGCGGTGGCCTACGACTCGCGCAAGACGGGCCAGGGTTCCCTCTTCGTGGCGCTCAAGGGACAGAAAGCGGACGGCAGCGCGTTCGCGGTGCAGGCGCTCTCGAAAGGCGCGCTGGCGGTCGTCGCCGAGTCGGAGCGCCCGCGCGACGTGCAGGCGCCGTGGGTCGTCGTGCCCGACGCGCGCCTCGCCATGGCGCGGCTCGCGGCGGCGTTCTACCGTCATCCTTCCCGCGAACTGAAAGTCGTGGGCATCACCGGCACCAACGGCAAGACCACGACGGCGTACCTGGTCACCGCGCTGTTCGAGGCCGCGGCCATTCGGTGCGGCATGCTCGGCACTGTCGTCTACCGGATCGGCCTCGAGGACCGCGAGGCGACCCGAACGACGCCGGAGTCGGTGGACGTGCAGCACATGCTGCGCGAGATGGTGACCCGCGAGTGCGGCGCGTGCGCGATGGAGGTGTCTTCTCACGCGCTTTCGCAGCGGCGCGTGGACGGGACGCGGTTTGTCGTCGGCGTCTTCACGAACCTGACGCGCGACCACCTCGACTTCCACGGCGACATGGAGTCGTACTTCGCGGCGAAGCGACGCCTGTTCGAGATGATGGGCCCTGACGGCGTGGCCGTGCTCAACGTGGACGATCCCCGCGGCTCGACGTTGGGCGGCCTCGCCGGACGAACGCTCACCTACGCCGTCGACCGGCCGGCTGACATCTCCCCCTCGAAGCTGACGCACTCGATCAGGGGCTTCACCTTCCAGGCCGTGACGCCGGTTGGATCGATCCAGGTGTGCTCGTCGCTGGTTGGCCGCCCGAACGTGTACAACGTGCTCGCGTCGATCGGCGCGGCGCTGGCGTGCGGTCTCCAGGCTGACGCGATCGAGCGTGGCCTGGCCGGGCTCGAAGGCGTGCCGGGCCGCTTTCAGGTGGTGTCCGAACCGGGCGACGACATCACCGTCGTCGTCGACTATGCGCACACCGACGACGCGCTGAAGAACCTGCTCGAAACGGCGCGGCCCCTGGCCACCCAGCGGCTGATTACCGTGTTCGGCGCCGGCGGGGAGCGCGACCGGACCAAGCGCCCGCTGATGGGCGCCGTGGCGGCGAGGCTCAGCGACCTCGTGATCATCACGTCGGACAACCCGAGAGGCGAGGACCCGACGGAGATCATCGAGGAGATCAAGCGGGGGGTCGCCATGCCGGCCGAGCGCACGCGAGCGTCAGAGACGCGCGAAGGCCAGCCGAAGTACACGCCGCCGAAGGCCACGGCGCACATGGCGATCGTGGATCGCAAGCTGGCGATCGAGCGGGCGATCAGCCTCGCGCGTCCCGATGATGTCGTGCTGATCGCCGGGAAGGGCCACGAGAAGTACCAGGTGATCGGCGACCGGGAGATTCCGTTCGACGATGTCGCCGTATCGAGGCAGGCGCTGGAGCGAAGGCGCGCGGGTCGTGGGTAGCGAGCACCGATGACGTTGACCGTTGCAGACATCGTCGAGGCCGTCGGCGGACGGCTCCTTTCCGGTGATGGGAAGGCGGTGGTCCCGGGGCTGTCGATCGACACGCGCACGCTCGAGGCGGGTGATCTCTACATCGCCATCCGCGGCGAGCGGTTCGACGGTCATGCGTTTGTGGAGGCTGCGCTCGCGGGCGGCGCGTGCGGTGCCGTCGTCAGCCAGCCGGTAGGGCACCTGCCGCCGGTGGTGGTTTCCGGGCGGGCCTTGATCGTCGTGCCCGACACCACGGGCGCCCTGCAGCGCCTGGCGCGCTGGGTGCGGCGTCAGTCGGGCGCACGCGTCGTGGTCATCACGGGGAGTGTGGGCAAGACGACGACGAAGGACGTGACGGCGGCGTTTCTCGGGCTGCGGCATCGGGTGATGCGGTCGTCGGGCAACCTGAACAACCACATTGGCCTGCCGCTGTCGCTGCTGGAACTGCGGCACGGGGCCGACGTCGCCGTGGTCGAGCTCGGGATGAACCACGCGGGCGAGATCAGCCGACTCGTGGCGATCGCCGATCCCGATGTGCGCGTCTGGACCAACGTCGCGGAGGTGCACATCGAGTTCTTCGCGTCGATCGACGCGATTGCCGACGCGAAGGCCGAGGTGCTCCAGGGGGCGACCGCGACAACGGTCCTCGTCGCGAACGCAGACGACCCTCGGGTGATGAGCCGCGCAGGACGGTTCCCGGGGCGAGTGCTGACGTTCGGCACCGCGCCCGGGTCAACCGTCACGGCCTCGGAGGTCGAGGACCTGGGTATCGACGGGATGACTGCGCGGGTGAGCACCGGCGCCGGAAGCGTTCGCGTTCAGGTGCCGCTGCTCGGCCGGGGCAACCTGCAGAACGTCCTCGCGGCCGTCGCCGTCGCGCAAGAGTTCGGAGTGGGGCTCGCGGACATCGCCGGGCGAGCGACGACGCTCGGTCCGGCGTCGCATCGGGGCGACGTGATCCGGCTGGGTGGGGGCGTCACCGTTGTCGATGACGCGTACAACTCCAACCCGCGTGCGCTGCAGGGCGCGCTGGGAGTGATGGCCAGCGAGCGAAGATTCACCCGCCGCGTCGCCGTTCTGGGCGAGATGCTCGAACTGGGCGAACAGGCCGTTTTGCTGCACGAGGCGTGCGGCCGCACGGCGGCCGCGTCAGGCCTGTCACTGCTGCTGACGGTGGGCGGAGAGCCGGCGCGTGCGATGGGGCGGGCGGCCGTGCAGGCGGGAATGTCGGAAACGGCGGTCCGGCACGCCGGCTCGAGCGCCGAGGCCGCCGAGATCGCGGCGACCGCGGTCCACGCGGGCGATCTCGTGCTGGTCAAGGGTTCGCGCGGCATCAGGACCGAGCGCGTCGTCGAGCGATTGGCCACCGCGTTCCCGGTGTAGCGCCGGAAGGCGTCGGGGATCGGGGATCAGGGATCGGGGATCAGGGATCAGGGATGTCCGAGGTTCATGTGACCGGCAAGCGTGTCGTGGTCGTCGGGGCCGCCCGCAGCGGGATTGCCGCCGCCGAGCTGCTGGCGCGTCGTGGCGCACGCGTGATCCTCGCCGACCGGAAGCCGGAGTTGCCAGACGCCTCGAGATTGCGTGAACTCGGCGTCGAAACCGAGCTCGGTCCGCACAATCCGAAGACGTTCACGGCGGCAGACCTGATCGTGCTGAGCCCAGGGGTTCCGCTTCGGCAGCCGGTGCTGGTGCGCGCGAGGCGGGCCAGGGTCCCGATCATCGGCGAGGTGGAGCTGGCATCGCGGATGCTGCGGGGCCGGATCATCGCGATCACCGGCACGAAGGGAAAGTCGACGACGACGACGCTGGTTGGCCGGATGCTCACGGCCGCCGGGCTGAACGCCTCGGTGGCGGGCAACATCGGCGATCCGCTGGCGGCCAAGGTCGAGGCGTCCACGGACCAGACGATCCACGTCGTCGAGGTGAGCAGCTTCCAGCTGGAATCGACCGAGACGTTCCACCCGTGGATCGCCGTGCTATTGAACTTCTCGGCCGATCACCTCGACCGGCACGCGAACCTGCGCGAGTACGCCGCTGCCAAGGCGCGCGTCTTCGCCAACCAGGGCGAGTCGGACTGGGCCGTGATCAATGCAGACGATCCCCCGGCGATGCGGCTCGCCGCCCGGCGCGCGCACGCACCGAAGCGGCTGTTCGCGCTGGATCGCGCGCTCACCGAGGGCACCGTGCTCGCCGACGGCTGGATCGTGTCGCGAGTGCCAGGGCAGGCCGACGTGCCCGTGCTGCCCGTGAGCGAGGTGCAGTTGATCGGGCGCCACCTCCTGTCCGACGTCGCGGCGGCCGCCACGGTCGCGATGCTCGCGGGCGCGACGCCCGACGCGATCCGCCTCGCGGTTTCGGGCTTCGGCGGACTCGAGCACGCGCTCGAACGTGTGAAAGTGGTGGCGGGCATCCAGTTCGTCAACGACTCGAAGGCCACCAATGTCGAGTCCGCCCGGCGGGCGATCGAGAGCTTTGACGGACGGCTCGTGCCGATCATCGGCGGGCGTTTCAAGGGCGGGGATCTTCGCGACCTGCGGCCGGCGCTTGATGGGCGTTCGACGGCAGTCGTCGCGATCGGCGAAGCCCGCGCGGCGGTGCGTGAGGCGCTCGGGGACCTGGTGGCCGTGATCGAAGCGGGATCGATGGCGGAGGCGGTGCGCGCGGCGTTTGGCGCGGCGCCGCCCGGCGGGACGGTGGTGCTGGCGCCCGCGTGCGCCAGTTTCGATATGTTCCGTGACTACGCGGAACGGGGACGGATGTTCAAGCAGGAAGTCGAGAGGCTCGCGCAGGAATTCAACGGAACCCGTGAGCCGTGAGCAGTCGTCAGTCGGCACGCGCGATTGGGAGTTGACCGCTGGGAACGCAGGCTGCCCCGGTCTGCGAGGTCGGTGTCCCAATCCCGGCTGGCTGATGACTGTTCACGGCTCACGGTGTTCCGTCCTGCAGAGGCTATTTCGGGTCGACGTGCCGTAAAGTTTAGGCCCGGGCGCAGCAGGACGGCAAGGAAGGCGAACGATGGCGCGCAAGCTCAAATCCGACGCGGTGCTGTTCAGCACCACCCTGGTGCTGCTCGTCATCAGTATGGCCTGGGTCTACGGCGCGTCGGTCACGTTCGCGACGGAGATAAAGCACGACCCGGGCCACTTCGTGATCCGGCAGGGCATGTGGGTGGCGCTCGGGATGATCGGGCTGATGGTCGCCATGAAGCTCGACTACCGCCTGTTCCGCAATCGCACCTTGCTGCTATGGATAGCGGGAGCGACCGCCGTCGCACTCGTGGCGGTCCTGTTCAGTCGCCCGGTGAACAACTCGACTCGATGGCTGGGATTAGGCGGCCTCGGCGTCCAGCCGGCCGAATTCGCCAAGTTGGTTGCCATCTTTTTCGTCGCCACCGTGCTCGAACGGAGGCTGGAGCAGCAGGAACCCCTGGAGCCCGGGCTGTTCCAGGCGGGCGTGCTGCTGACCGTCTTCGCGGGGTTGATCATGATGGAGCCCGACTTCGGCACCGGGCTCGTGCTGCTGGCGGCGGCGGGCACGATGATCTTCGTCGCGGGCCTCGCGTATCGATGGGTACTGACTGCGGTTCTCGTGCTGCCGTGGCCGCTCATCGCGATCATGCTGTACGAGCCGTACCGGCTGCGGCGGTGGCTCGCGTTCCTGAACCCTTATGATGACCCGCTTGACAGTGGCTACCAGACGCTCCAGTCGCTGATCGCGGTCGGCACGGGCCACGTGTGGGGCAAAGGGTTCACGATGAGCGTGCAGAAGATGTTCTACCTGCCGGAGGCACACAGTGACTACATCTTCGCGGTCATCGCCGAGGAGACGGGCCTGGTCGGCGCGACAGTGGTGCTTGCGTGCTTTGGCCTCATCGTGTGGCGCGGTCTGCGGGTGGCGCGGCGCGCGCCCGACGCGTTCGGGTCGCTCCTTGCGGTCGGCATCACCGCCCTGATCGGCATCCAGGCCATGGTGAACCTGGGGGTCGTGGTCGGGATCCTGCCGTCGAAGGGGATCCCGCTGCCGTTCGTGAGCGCCGGCGGCTCATCGATGATTGTCAGCCTGGTGGCGATGGGCGTGCTGTTGAATATCTCGCAACAGGCATCGGCGACGGAGTAACGCGTGCTGGGACGTACCCGGAGAGTGCATTTCGTCGGTATTGGCGGCAGCGGCATGAGCGGTATCGCCGAGTTGCTCGCGAACCTCGACTACGCGGTGAGCGGGTCCGATGCCCGGCTGTCGCCGGTGACTGCGCACCTGGCCTCTCTCGGCGTCCGCGTCGAGGAGGGGCACGATGCCAGCCACGTCGGCGATGCGGACGTCGTCGTCTACTCGTCCGCGGTGCGCCCGACGAACCCGGAGATCGTCGAGGCCACGCGGCGCCGCATCCCGGTGATCCCCCGCGCCGAGATGCTGGCGGAGTTGATGCGGCTGAAGTACAGCGTCGCGGTGGCCGGGGCACACGGCAAGACCACCACCACCTCGATGATCGCTCTCGTGCTGGAACGGGGCGGCCTCGACCCGACGGCGGTGATCGGGGGGCGCCTGAGCGCGTTCGGCAGCAGCGCGCGGCTGGGCCGCGGCGACTTCATGGTGGTGGAGGCTGACGAAAGCGACCGCTCGTTCCTGAAGCTCACGCCGTCGGTGGCCGTCGTCACCAACATCGACCAGGAGCACCTGGAGAGCTACCGCGACTTCGAGGACCTACAGCAGGCCTTCGTCGCGTTCGCCAACAAGGTGCCGTTCTACGGGACGATCGTCGCGTGCGCCGACGATGGGTACCTGCGGCAGTTGCTGCCGGCCATGACGCGGCGCGTCATCACGTACGGCCTCGACGCGCCGGACACGCACTACCGCGGCGTCGAGGTGCGCGGCGTCGGGTTCGACTGGCGCTGCACGGTCGTTCGCGACCTGCGCCAGATCAGCCGCGGCGAGGGGGCCGGGCCGGTCACGCTCGGCGAGATCGTGCTGCACGTGCCCGGTCGCCACAACCTCCAGAACGCGCTGGCCGCCGTCGCCGTCGGCCTCGAGCTCGACGTGCCGTTCGACCGCATCGCCGCCGCGCTCGACGAGTTCCGGGGCGCCGAACGGCGGTTCGAGGATCACGGCGTTGCCGGCGGCGTTCGGGTCATCGAGGACTACGGGCACCATCCCACTGAGATTGCCGCGGTGATCGGCGCCGCGAAAGCGGCCCTTGAAGGCCGCCTGCTCGTGGTGTTCCAGCCCCATCGATACTCGCGCACGCGTCGACTGCTCGATCGATTCGGGCCGGCCCTGGCTGGCGCGGACATGGTGGTGCTGACCGACATCTACGCGGCGGGCGAGGACCCCGAGCCGGGTGTCACCGTGGAGGCGCTGGCCGACGAGATCCGCCGCCACCTCCAGGCGCCGCTGCTCGTGGTGAAGGACATCAAGGACGTGCCGTTGGCGGTCTCGCGGCTGGCGACGCCTGGCGATGTGATCCTCACGCTCGGGGCGGGATCGATCGGGGCGGCGTCGGACGAGATCCTGAACGAGCTGGGGAAGACAGCGAAATGACGTCTTGGGACTGATGGATCCATCAACGTGCCCGTAACCGCACCGGCCGATCGTCGGTTCCTGCGCGCGCAGGTCAAGCCAGGGCGGCGCCAGCCGCCGTGGCGGCCGTGGCTTCGGCTGTGCCGCGCGCTCGTGCTCTTCGCCCTCGTCGGGTGGGCCGGCTGGTGGTGCGCGATGTCGATCCTGCACGCCCCGGTCCTGCGGGTCGCGCACATCACCGTGATGGGCACGCGGCACCTGTCGACTGGCGAGGTGCTGGCGCTGGTCGACGGGCTTCGCGGCCAGAACATCCTGCTGGTGCGCCTGGACGACTGGCGCGAACGAGTGCTGACGTGTCCGTGGGTGGCCGACGCGACACTCCGGCGGTCGTTGCCGGGCACCGTGGAGGTTCGGATCGCCGAGCGGCATCCGCTCGCGATCGGACGCGTCGGCGAGGAACTGTTCCTCGTGGACGATCATGGCCGCGTCATCGACGAGTACGGCCCGCGCTACGCGGATTTCGACCTGCCGATTCTCGACGGGCTGGCCCCGGGATTCGCGCAGGAGGCGAGCGCCAACGAGCGCCGCGCGCAACTGGCGTCGCGACTGTTGCGGGACGTGCGCACCCGGCCCGACCTCGCCAGGCGCATTTCGCAGCTTGACGTGTCGGACCCGCGCGACGCCGTCGTGATCGTGGACCAGGATACGGCTCGCGTCCGGCTGGGTGAAGAGCGGTTCGTCGAGCGGTTGCAGTCGTACGTGGACCTCGTGCCCACACTGCGCGAACACGTTCCCGTCATCGACTACGTGGATCTCAGGTTCGGCGAGCGGGTATTCGTCGGATCGCAGGCAGGAGTCGCTCCGGCGGCAACGACCGGGCCCGTGCGTCGGCCGGGCACGACGAACCAGTAGAGGATCAGCCGGGGCGCGACGCGGACGGACCAACTGGGCAGGCGGCAGGCGCGCCGCGCAGGGCGCCGCCAACCGCAGGGTGACAGAGCGGAGGGGGAGTGGCGCGAAAGGAACGGTATCTCGTCGGCCTCGACATCGGCACGTCGAAGACGACGGCGATCGTCGGTGAGCCGGGCGAGAACAACAGCCTGAACATCGTCGGCATGGGCGTCGCCGAATCGAACGGCATCCGTCGCGGCCTCGTGGTGAATCTCGCGGCGGCGGTGGATTCGATCAAGAAGGCGATCATGGAAGCGGAGCTGACCGCCGGCATCGAGATCGACAACGTCTACCTCGCCCTTTGCGGCCCGCACGTCAAGGGGTTCAACAGCCGCGGCGTCGTGGCGGTGTCCGGCAAGAACCGGGAGATCACCCGCGAAGACGTCGGGCGGGCCATCGACGCGGCCAAGGCGGTCTCGCTCCCGACCGGGCGCCAGATCCTGCACGTCCTGCCGCAGGACTTCGTCGTGGACGACCAGGACGGCATCCGCGACCCGATCGGGATGACCGGCGCCCGGCTCGAGGTGAACGTGCACGTGGTGACCGGGAGCGTGTCGGCGACGCAGAACATCGTCGCGTGCGTGAACCGGGCGAATGTGCACGTCAAGGGCACCGTGCTCGGGCAGCTGGCCGCGAGCGACGCGGTGCTGACGGAAGACGAGAAGGAGTTGGGCGTCGCGCTGCTCGACGTGGGCGGCGGCACGACCGACCTGGCGATCTTCGAGCGGGGCAGCCTCTGGCACACCGCGGTGATCCCGATCGGCGGCGATCACTTCACGAACGACATCGCGGTCGGCCTCCGGATGCCGATCCCCGAGGCCGAGAAACTCAAGCGCCGCAGCGGATGCGCGCTGTCCGGCATGGTCGCGGACGAAGAGACGATCGAGGTGGCGAGCGTGGGTCGGCGGCGCCCGCGCGTCATGAGCCGGCGGATTCTGACCGACGTGCTCCAGCCGCGCGCGGAGGAGATCTTCCACCTCGTGTGGGACGAGATCCGGCACGCGGGTTACGAGAAGGTCCTGAACTCTGGCATCGTCCTCGCCGGCGGCGGGGCGATTCTCGACGGCCTCCCGGAGATCGCCGAGCAGATCTTCGACCTGCCCATCCGGCGCGGCAATCCTGCCGGCGTGGGTGGCGGGCTGGCGGATCACGTGAACAGCCCTGCGTTCGCGACCGCGGTCGGCCTCGTGCAACGCGCGCACGCCCAGTGGCTGCGCGAGACGCCGCGCAATGGTAGCGGGCCGTTCTCCCGGGTAGCGGGCAGGATTGGACGATTGCTTCGCGAGTTCGTCCACTGACCAATGGAGTCGAGCCATCATGAACGAACACCGAGAATCGCAAACGACCGGAAGCGGCACGAACCCGCCCGTCGATTCACACATGGCCACTCTCGGCGCCGGCGCGGCGGGGCGATCGGGGGCCTGGCCTGCAATCGCGATCGGGCCGGTCAGTCGAACGACTCTCAGGACCAGGCTGGCCCTGCTGAGGCCGCTCGCGCTGAAGGTGCAGCCGGCAAGGGCCGCCCGGCCCTGATCCGGTCGGCGGAATTACATCATCTGGACCCGAGCGAGACGTGGAGGATTGAATGGCGAACCCGCAGCACCTGATCCCCGGCACCGGCACAAATTCTCTTTCGGATTCGCTGCGGATCCAGCTTGGCGATGACCCGCGTCGCCTGGGCGCGCGCATCAAGGTGATCGGCGTGGGCGGCGGCGGCGGAAACGCCGTCAACCGAATGGTCCGCGCCGGGTTCCCTGGCGTCGAGTTCATCGTGACGAACACCGATGTCCAGGCGTTGCAGCAGAGCAACGCCCCGATCAAGGTGCAGCTGGGCGAGAAGCTGACCAAGGGCCTCGGCGCCGGCGCCGACCCCGTGGTGGGCCGCGCGGCCGCGCTCGAGGATACCGAGCGATTGCTCGAAGTGCTCGACGGGGCCGACATGGTGTTCGTGACCGCCGGCATGGGCGGCGGGACAGGCACCGGCGCCGCCCCGGTGGTAGCCAGCCTCGCCAGCGAGATTGGCGCACTGACCATCGCGGTGGTCACCAAGCCGTTCACATTCGAAGGAGGCCGGCGCAACCAGCAGGCCGAACAGGGGCTCTCCGAGCTCCGCCAGTCCGTGGACAGCGTGATCACCATTCCGAACGAGCGCCTCCTCGCCGTCGATCGCGGCCTCACCCTGCTCAAGGCGTTCGAGGCGGCCGACGACGTCCTGCGGCAGGCGATTCAGGGCATCTCGGATCTCATCCTCGTGCCCGGGTTGATCAACCTCGACTTCGCCGACGTCAAGGCGATCATGAGAGGCATGGGCGTCGCCGTGATGGGCACAGGCATCGCCGAGGGACCCGACCGTGCGATCGAGGCGGCGAAGAAGGCCATCTCGAGCCCGCTGCTCGAGGATGCCTCGGTGGACGGCGCCCGCGGCGTCATCATCAACATCACCGGAGGCAGCAGCCTTGGCATCGGCGAGGTGAACGACGCCTCGCAGATCATCTTCAAGGCCGCGCACCAGGACGCGAACATCATCTTTGGCGCGGTGGTGGACCCGAGCCTCGAGGACCGGGTGAAGATCACCGTCATCGCCACCGGGTTCGACGGCGGGCGCTCGAGTAAGACGGGGCGGCTCAACGTCGACACGCCTGTTGCCATCGAGAACTACAAGAACTGGCACGAGGAACACCGCCAGGCTCCGCCTGCCAGCGAGGTGGGCTCGGCCACCTCGTCCATTCCTGTCCGCCGGCGTTCGGTGATCTCGGTGTCGGCGCCAGCGCGGACCGTCGTGAACGGATCGCCCGTTGAGCCGGTATCGGACGAGGGTGTCGAGCCGGACGACACGTCTCCGTTCGACGTGCCGGCCTTCCTCCGCCGCCAGCAGGGGTGAGCGGCCAGGCGAACGCCCGTTCCCGCCTCGGGCGCGTGGTAAACTAAAAATATCCACGGCACCCGTGAACGTCGGCGTTTCAGGCGCAGCCGGCGCTCAACCCGACTCTTGTCGTCCGGGTCGGTCCAAGCCGTCCCACCGAAACGAGACCATGAGTTCCTGGCAACAGCGCGAACGGGCGCGGGAGATCCTGTCCCGCGAGGTCGGCGCCATCCGCAAGTCGCACCGCGATCGGTTGCGCGTGGCATTGGCCTTTCCCAACTCCTACTTCGTCGGCATGTCGAACCTCGGCTTCCAGACCGTCTATCGCCTCTTCAACGAGAGCGACGACGTGGTGTGCGAGCGAGTGTTCCTGCCACCGAAGCAGGAACTGCAGGAGGCGCTGCGTGCCGGCGTGCGCCTGGCAACGCTCGAGTCGCAGTTGCCGGTCGCGGATGTCGACGTGCTGGCGTTCTCCGTGTCGTTCGAGTGGGACTACACGAACGTTCTCACGATGCTGCGCCTTGCTGGAGTGCCGCTTCGTGCCGACGAGCGGGACGACCGGCATCCGCTCGTCGTGCTCGGCGGCGCGATCAGCTTTCTCAACCCCGAACCGCTCGCGCCGTTCGTGGACCTCGTGTGCGCCGGCGAAGGAGAGGTCCTCGTCCCCGACCTCGTGAAGGCGATCGGCGAGGGTGGGGGCCACGCCGCGATCCTCCGCCGGCTCGTGGGACGCCCAGGGATGTACGTGCCGGCTCTCGTCGAGATCCGCTACGACGTCGATGGCCGAGTTGACGGATTCGCGCCGGCGGCAGATTCCCCGGTACGAGTTCCCGTGACCAAGGCCGCGCTCAAGGCCGCCGAGATGGCGGAACCGCCGGCCACCACGGTGTTCTCTCCGGACACCGAGTTCGGGTCGCGGCTACTGATCGAGGTCGTTCGCGGGTGCGCCAATCTGTGCCGCTTCTGCTGGGCCGGCTACAACTACCTGCCGGTGCGCGCCTTCGATGCCGACCGGATCCTCCGCCTGGCCGAGACGGCCCGGCCGTACTCGTCCCGAGTGGGCCTGGTGTCGATCGCCTTGTGCGACCACCCGGAGATCGAACGGATCCTCGGTCGGCTCCACGAGATCGGCTACCGAATCAGCCCGGCATCGCTTCGTCTCGACGAGCTGACGGAGCCGATCGTCCGCCTGCTCCGCGCGAGCGGCGAGCGCAGCATCACCATCGCGCCCGAGACCGGATCCGACCGCCTTCGCCGAGTCATCAACAAGACGGTGACGAACGCCCAGATCCTCGACCGCGCGGAACTGGTGTTCGCGGCCGGCATCGAGAACCTGAAGCTCTACTACATGCTCGGCCTTCCCACCGAGACCGACGAGGACTTGGTCGCGATACGGGACCTGACCGCGGCCATCCGGGACCTGATGATGCGGTATGCCCGCGGTCGTGGCGCGGTCGGCCGAATCGTGGCCAGTGTCAACCCGCTGGTGCCGAAGCCCGGAACGGCGTACCAGTGGATGCCGATGGAGGCCGCCCCGGTGACCGAGCGCAAGATGCGGCGTCTACGACAGCTCGTGGCCGGACTCGACAACGTCTACTTCAACATCAAATCCGAGCGGCATTCCTATTACCAGGCCCTGCTCTCGCTCGGCGACCGGCGCGTCGCCCCGGTGATCGAAGCGGCGGAACGGAACGGGGGCCAGTGGCGCGCAGCCGCCGCCGAAGCGGGCGTGGACCCGGACTGGTACGTGTTCCGTGACCGAAGAGAGGACCGATGGCTGCCATGGGACGTGATCGACGGGGGCATGAAGCCGGCCTTTCTCCGCACCGAGTTCGACCGCGGTCTGCGCGAGGAATGGACCACCACCCGTTTGTGACCGGCCTCCGCCTACTCAGCCATGGCCGCCTGTTCCTCGTGTTCCTGGTAAGCCTGCAGGATCAGATCCCGCAGCCTGTCCTGCGCGCTCCCGTCGACCGACGGTCGCAGGAGCGCGAAGCTGCGCCGCTCGCCATTGACCGAGTACTGCCTCGCCGGGAACGTGACATTGCGTCCGGTGCCGTTGCGGCGCTCCCAGACGGCGAACCCAATCAACTTGAGTCCGTCGAGCGCGCCCTCGCTGAAGTGCAGTTCTGCCTCGGCCAGTTTGCCCGGCGGGTTGCCCTTGTCGTTCCGGTTGATCTTGACCAGCATGCGCAGCCTCCGTGTTGGTGACGCGTCGAGACGGCCAATGTGACGTGGTGGGGCGGGCCGATGGGCCGCTGCGCGCCGTGGCCGTGTGGCCTCGGGAGACGAGTGAGCAATCCGTATTCCGCCGAGAGCCGATCACGAGCGGAGCCGCAAGCTGCTGGTGGGCCAGACCTTGAGCGATCGGTCTCGACTGCGCCCCCCGCGGGCCACCGGGTGACGGCCGGAAACGACAACCCGGGTTGCGGGGCCGAGCCGCTGCCGGCGACTGCGGAAAGCACTGCGCGCGCGTCGGGCCGGCCATATCCGGGCCACTGGCTGTCGGGCACAAGCGGCCCGCAACCGTTTATTATTGGAGGATGCAGATCATCGGGATTGGCCTCGACGCGACGGAAATACCCCGCATCGCCGAGACGATGGCGCGCCACGGCGAGCGATTTCTCACCAGGATCTTCACCGAGGGCGAGGTCGCGTACTGCCAGGCGCATCGGCATGCTGCCCAGCATTTCGCCGCGCGGTTCGCCGTCAAAGAGGCAGCCATGAAAGCGCTCGGCACCGGGCACTCGCACGGCGTGCTCTGGCGGGATGTCGAGGTGGTTCGCCGGGGAGGTCCTCCGCAACTGCAGTTGCACGGGGGCGCGGCCCGTCGGTTCGACGTGATCGGCGGCCGGTCGTCGGTGGTCACGATTGCCCACACCGACACGCTGGCGATCGCCCAGGTGATCCTCATGGGCGATCAGTGATGCTCCGCCTCGAACCGCCGAGATCGCCGGGACGGCCGTCAACGAACGGATTTGTCTGGACGAGGGAGTCGTGGGGCACGGCGCTGCGGTGCGCGTCCCTGACGGAGGTGGCGGATCACTTCTTCACGACCCGTCAACTGCGGTTGCGGGGAGCGTCGGAACCGGACGACTGGGCGCATGTGGCCTCGACGATCGGGGTGACACCGGGTCGCCTGCTCCGCCTGACCCAGGTCCACGGCCACCGCGTGGTCGTGGCACGCCGCCCGGAATCGGCAGGCCGCCCCGCATCGGCCAGCCTGCCTTTGCCGGAAAACGGGAGCACCTCCAGCAGGAGCGGGCACGACTGGCCCGAGGCCGACATCCTGGTGTCGGACGACCCGGAAGTGGCCCTGGCCATCCAGGTGGCTGACTGCGTGCCGCTGCTCATGGCTGACCGTCGCTCTGGCGCGGTGGCGGCCGTCCACGCCGGCTGGCGGGGAACGGTGGCTGGTGCCGGGCCTGCCGCGGTCGATGCGCTGTCGCGGGAATTCGGCGCACGTCCCGAGGACCTCCTCGTGGCTCAGGGACCGAGCATCGGGCCCTGCTGCTACGAAGTGGGCGGCGACCTGCGCGGTGCCTTCGAAGAGAGCGAATTCAGGACGCACATCGACCGATGGTTCTCGCGCGGCGCGGACGGTCGTTTCCTGCTCGACCTGTGGACGGCCAACCGCGACCAACTGCTCGCGTCAGGCGTGCGCCCGGACGCCATTCACCAATCGGGTCTCTGCACCGCCAGCCACCCTGACTTGTTTGCATCGTATCGGCGGGACGGGCCGGGCACGGGTCGGATCGCGGCGGTGGTCCGAAGCCGGGGGCTCTCAGGTGAAAGTGAGAATCGAGGATTGAGAATCGAGGATTGAAGATCGACGACCGCTGCTGTCCAAGCCGGTCACTTGGAGGCGGCCGCGCGCTCGGCCATTCTCCATTCTCAATTCTTCATTTCCGGTTGACCGGCTTCGTCCATCGCCTTGTTGGCCAGGCGATCGGCTTCGGTGTTCAGTTCCCGCCGGACGTGCTGGAAGCCGACGCGCCCGATCCGGGACACCAGCGAGCGGGCCCGCTGGTACAGCGGTTGAAGGCCGGGGTTCTTGACGCGGTAGACGCCGAGCATCTGCTTGACCAGGAGTTCCGAGTCGGAGCGAATCTTCAGCGCCCGCAACTCGTGATCAGCCGCCCACGTCAGCGCCGCCACCAGGCCGTGGTATTCGGCCACGTTGTTGGTCGCGACGCCCAGCGCGCCGTGCAGTTCCTCGACTAGCGTCCCGTCCTTGTCTTCGATGCGCACGCCGTAGCCGGCCGGCCCGGGGTTGCCGCGCGACCCGCCGTCGATGTACGCGACCATCAGCTGTGTGCTCCCGTTCCATTCTCGGCGGCCGGTGCAGCCGCGGGCGGGTAGTAGAGGATGCGTTGGCAGCTCTCGCACTGGAACAGCATGTCATTCCGCCGGAGTTCGTTGGCGGCCTGCGGACGCAGCCGCACGTGGCAGGCGCTGCAGTAGTCGCCCTTTACCTCGGCGACGGCCGTGCCACGGCGTCCGCGGACGAGCTCGTAGGTCGAGAGCGGTCCCGGCGCGACCTCGGCGACCAACTGCGCCCGCTTCGACGTCGCCTCTTCCAGTTCCCGCTGCAGCCGCGTCGTCTCCTCCTCGAGCTGCGTGCGCTCGCACGCGATGACCTGCTTGTCAGCCGCGAGCCGTGCCTCTGCGTTCTTCTGGCGCGCCGCCAGCTCGTCGGCCTCGAGCATGCGCTCGAGGATGCGATCTTCAAGATGGCGCACCTCGGTCTGCGCGGCCTCGATCTCCTTGAGCATCGCCTGGTATTCCTTGTTGGTCTTGACGTCCATCAGTTGACCCTTGAACTTGCTCAGCCGCGTCTGGATCATCGCGAGGTCCTTCTCGACCGCGCGCCGCGCCGCCTGGTTCTCGGCGACGCGCGCCCGGGCGGTCTCGAGTCCATCCGTGGCGGAGGCCAAGCGAGTGTCGAGACCCTGGGCCAGGCTCGGATGATCGGCAACGCGCCTTCGGGCGCTCTCGCCGAAGAGGTCGATCTGCTGGAGGCGGATGAGACGTTCGAGGTCAGCGTGCATGGAGCATCAGCGCCTGATAAAAAAGGCCCCGTGGACCGGGGCCTTGGTGGTCGGGCGCGCACGCCAGCGCACATCCGTGCGTGGCGATCCAGACAGCGCGCGAGGTCGGAACTCTGTGCATCTTGTGCTGGTGGGCCCACCAGGATTCGAACCTGGGACAGGCCGGTTATGAGCCGGCGGCTCTGACCGCTGAGCTATGGGCCCCAAACGATGACGTGCTCGGAGCGACGCGGCCAGTCGCGCTCCCGGCGCCGCAGCGACGGGACGAACCGGGCCATGAACAGTCTACCCCCTGCCGGGGTCGCCGCCAACGGAAACCGTGGACGGAAACCGTGGACCCAAACCGTGGACGGGGCCGTCCGCGGGCCGGATGCCGCCGAATATCGTCGCCATGGTGCGGCTCGGCCATGCCTAGGCGTGCTCCCAGCGCCACCCGGGTTCACGGCGAGATCTGTGGTCTGCTGCGCGTGCGCGCTGGTGGTCGGGAACGCGCGAAAGGCGGCCTGACCGGCTCATCCTCACTCCGCACGTGAATCCACCCGACCCGCCGTGGGCGCGGGCGAGCCTCGCGCGGCGGTGAAGTATACTCGTCATCGGTCACTCAGCATGATCCACACCCCTCTGCGACCCACCGACGGTGAACTCATGATCCTGCGGGTCCTCTGGCACCGCGGGCCGAGCACTGTGCGACAGGCTCACGACGTGCTCGAGCGCGACCGGCCGACCGGCTACACCACGGTCCTGAAACTGCTGCAGATCATGCACGAGAAAGGGCTGGTCCTACGGGACGAGTCTGAGCGCCGCCACGTCTACCGTCCGCGCGCGTCCGAGCAGCAGACCCAACGGCAGCTGGTGCGTGATCTCGCGGATCGGGCGTTCGACGGATCGATCGCACGGCTGGTCCTCCAGGCGCTCGCCGTCAGGCGGCCGAACCGCGAGGAGATGGCCGATATCCGGGCCGCTCTGGCTGAGGCCGACCCCGAAACGTAGCCTACGGTCCTTGGGAGGCACGCACGAGACGGCCGCGAGGTCCGCCTCACGCCGCAAGAACAGGCCGGGTACAAGAAAAAGGCGCTGACAGGGTGTGTCCCATCGGCGCCCTTGGCAACCGCCCCGTCCTCGTCAGCACCGCCCCGTCCTCGTCAGCACCGCCCCGTCCTCGTCAGCACCGCCCCGTCCTCGTCAGCACCGACCCGTCCTCTCGTCAGCACCGCCCCGTCCTCGTCAGCACCGCCCCGTCCTCTCGTCAGTTCCGCCCCGTCCCCGTCAGCACCGACCCTTCCTCTCGTCAGTTCCGACTCTTCCTCGTCAGCACCGACTATTACGTTCTCCCCTCCAGGAACGCCCGCAGCTTGCGGCTGCGCGAGGGATGGCGCAGCTTCCGGAGCGCCTTCGCCTCGATCTGCCGGATGCGTTCGCGGGTGACGGCGAAGTTCTGGCCGACCTCCTCGAGGGTGTGCTCGCTGCCGTCGCCCACGCCGAAACGCATCTTGATCACCTTTTCCTCGCGGGGCGTCAGCGTCTTCAGGACCGCCTCGGTCTGCTCGCGCAGGTTCAGGCTGATCACCGCGTCGGCGGGAGACACGACGCCGCGGTCCTCGATGAAGTCGCCAAGGTGGCTGTCTTCCTCTTCTCCGATCGGCGTTTCGAGAGAAATCGGCTCCTGCGCGATCTTCAGCACCTTGCGGACCTTCGACACCGGGATGTCCATCCGCTTGGCGATTTCTTCCGAGGTCGGCTCACGCCCGAGTTCCTGCACGAGCGACCGCGAGGTCCGGATCAACTTGTTGATCGTCTCGATCATGTGGACCGGGATGCGGATGGTCCGCGCCTGGTCCGCGATCGCCCGCGTGATGGCCTGGCGAATCCACCACGTCGCGTAGGTCGAGAACTTGTAGCCGCGCCGGTACTCGAACTTGTCCACGGCCTTCATCAGGCCGATGTTGCCTTCCTGGATCAGGTCCAGGAACTGCAGGCCGCGGTTCGTGTACTTCTTCGCGATCGAGACCACCAGCCGCAGGTTGGCTTCGACCAGTTCCTTTTTGGCCTGCTCGGCCAGGGTCTCGCCGCGGTGGATCGTGTCGAGCGTGCGCCTGAGTCGGTCCGGCGTCTCGTGGAGTTCGTCCGCCTGCCGATTGACCTCGGCCTTGGCCTCCTTCTGCCGTTGGGCGGTCGCCTTCCGGTCGTCTTCCTTGAGCTTCGCCTTCTTGTTCTTCGGGTTCAGCAACCGCTCGAGGTTGTCCACCTCGCGCTGCATCCGCTGGACGCGTTCCACCGAGTCCTTGATGTCCTCGATGAGGCGTCGCTTGACCGACTCGGTGAATGCGATCGCCCGGATCAGCTGCGACACGGCGATGCGCCCGCGCAGCGCCTTCCAGCGCGCGCGGCGATACTTCTTCTTGTCTTTCTTGGGCGTGACCGCGAGCTTCTCGACGCACTTGTCGTACGACTGCCGCGCCTTTCGGACGGCCTCGATCTGGCGCGACACTTCGCCCGTCCGCTCCTCGATGCGCTCGTCGGTGATCTCCTCGTCGTTGAAGATCACCAGTTCGCGGATGGTGCGCTCGCCCGCCTTCAGGCGCTCGCCCATCTCGATCACCTTGCGCGCCACGGTCGGCGTGCGCGAGATCGACTTGATGATGGACAGCTTCCCACGCTCGATCCGCTTGGCGATCGCGACCTCGCCCTCGCGGGTGAGCAGCGGGACGGTGCCCATTTCCCGCAGGTACATGCGGACTGGGTCGTTCGTCTTGTCGAGCGCGCCCGGCGTCAGGTCGAGCTCGAGTTCGTCGGCCCCTTCCTGCTTGTCCTCCCGGTACTTCTGCTCAGAGTCAACGACCTCGATCCCGGCCGTGCCGAACGTGTTGAACAGGTCGTCAAGCTCGTCCGGCGAGGTGATGTCCGACCGCAGGAGGTCGTTCACTTCGTCGTAGAGCAGGTAGCCTTTCTCCTTGCCGATGGAGATCAGCTGCCGTACCTCGTCGTATTTATCCTCGATCGACAAGGGCAGTCCTCCTCGAAAACATGATGTCTACGCTGGCCGACAGTTACGCAATTCGCAGCCGGTTGATTTCCCGGCTCAGTTCGACTTTCCGTTGCCCCAGAACTTCCAACCGTTCGCCGGTCTCGCCGCTCGACTGCAGCTGCTCGATCTCCCGCTGCATGCCCGCTCGCTCCCGCTCGTAGCGCAGCAACCGCAATTCCGCCGCCGACTCGGCCGCCGGCACCGGCCGGACCGACTCGGCCGCCATCCCGGTGACGAGGCGCGCCTCCTCGGTATTTAGACGCGCGAGCAGCGCCGAAGGTACGTCCTCAGTCCCGCTTTCGTGCAGGCCCTGCGCTATTTCCAGGATCCTGCGCGTCAGCAATGTTTCAAAATCGTCCGGGACGAGGCCGGCCAGCGCCTCCCGCGCCCCGTCGTCATCGTGGAACAGGGCCCAGATCAGCCCTCGTTCCGCCGGTCTGATCTGGCCGAAGCTCGGCAGTTCCCGCGTCGTCAACGTCGGCCGGCGATCGACGGCCGCCTTACGGATCTCGGCGCGAACGACATCTTCCGTAATTCTGGCCTTGTGCGCGAGCCGGTCGGCGAACTGGTCGCGGCCGGCCGCGTCCGGAATCTGCGCGGCGACCGGCAGCATCCGGTTCAGGAACTCGCGCCGGACCTCGTCGCTCCCGAAATCGCGTCCCTCCGCCGCCCGGTCGATCAGGTACTCCAAGTACGGACGCGACGCCTTGAGCCGTTCCATGTACGCGCCGGCGCCCTGCTTCCGGATGAACCCGTCGGGGTCGTCCCCCGGCGGCAGCAGCGCCACGTTCACCAGGAACCCCTCCTGGACGAGCAGCAGCGACGAGCGCTCCGCCGCGCCCTGGCCCGCGGCGTCCGGATCGTAGCTGAGGACCACCTTCGCGGCAAACCGATGCAACAGGTGGGCCTGCTGCACGGTCAGCGCCGTGCCGCACGAGGCGACAACCGCCAGGACGCCAGCCTGCAGTGCCTGCGCGAAGTCGAAATACCCTTCGACCAGCACCGCGTACCCCACACGCCGGATGTCGCCCTTCGTGAGGTGCAGCCCGTAGAGCGTACGGCTCTTCGAGTAAATCGGCGTTTCCGGCGAGTTCAGGTACTTCGGCTGCTGATCCGCCTCCATCGCACGTCCGCCGAACGCGACCACCGACCCGCTGTCGCGGCAGATCGGGATCATCAACCGTCCCTTGAACCGGTCTATCGCCTGCCCGTCCTCGCGCTGCAGCACCAGGCCGCTCTTCACGAGGAGCGGCAGGTCGAATCCCTGCCGCAGCAGCCACGTCTTGAGCGCGTCGCGTGACGGAAGCGCGTAGCCGAGTCCGAGCCTGTCGATCGTCTCGCGGCTGATCCCGCGCGCCGCCAGTTGCTGCCGTCCCCGGGTCCCGGCCGGCGAGGCGAGGTGCTCGCGGAACCTCGCCTCGGCCGCCTCGTGGATCTTCAGGAGCGTTTCGCGCTCGACGCTGTCGGTGTCGTTCGAGCCGGTTGCCTCCGGCACCGTCATGCCAAATTTGCGCGCGATCAGCCGCACCGCGTCCTGGAACCCGATCTTCTCCTGCAGTTCGACGAACTTGAAGACGTCGCCACCCGTCTGGCACCCGAAACAGTAGAAGAAGCCCTTGTCTGGGTTGACATGGAACGACGGCATCTTCTCCCCGTGGAACGGGCACAGGCCTTTCCACGTCGATCCCGACTTCTTCAACGGCACATAATCCTGCACCACCTGGACGATGTCCGCCCGGGTGCGCAGGTCGTCGATGAAGGTCTGGGGGAGCAGGCCCACCTCTACTCCTTCAACTCCACCACGGTGACGCCGCCGCCGCCACGCTCCGGCGGCGCCTGCTGGTAGCCGGCCACGAGCGGGTGGTTCTTCAGGTACTCGGTGATCGCCCGTCGCAGCTGCCCGGTGCCGTACCCGTGGATCACGCGAACGGTCCGCTGTTCGGCCAGCAGCGTGTCATCGAGGAACCGCTCGGTCCGCGCCAGCGCCTCTTCCACCGTGCACCCGATGACGTTCAGGTCGCCAATGACGCCGTCGCCCCGGGGCTGGAGCTGGACGTTGACGCTCACGCGGCCGGCGTCCTTCTCGACCGCCGACCCGCCCTTCGAGACGAGCCGGAGGTCGGCCGCGCGCGCGCGCAGCCGCTTGCCGTGGATGTCGATCTCGGCGTCGTCGCCGTGCAGCAGCGCGAGTGTGCCTTCGAGACCCAGCCCGGCCACGGTCACGCGGTCGCCGATCGCGGGGCGACCTTCGAAGGTGACGGGCGGCTCGAGACGAGGGGGCTCGCCGCCGTGGAACCGCGCCGCGGCTTCGTCGATGGCCTGCCGCGCTTCGACGCGCGCCGAGCCGACATCGCCCGTCGAGATGGGCGGGCCGCTGAAGGTGCGCTTCGACAGCCGCCGTTCGGCCTCCGCGGTCATGTCGGACGCTTTCTTCTTGAGGTCGTCGATGACCTTGTCGATCTCGCGCCGCGCATCGCGAAGCCGCTCGTCCAGTCGGTCCTCGGTCCTGCGCCGGAACGTCTCCTCACGCTGGCGCAGCCCCTCTTCGCGCAGCTTCAGGCGCGTCTCGGACTCGCCGACCGCCTGGCGCTCGCGCGCGACCAGCCGGCGCTCGTGCTCCAGGTCGTGAAGGCTCTGGTCGATCCTGGCCAGGTGCTCGGCGAGTTGCGCGTCACGGGCGCTCAGGTTCTGACGGGCCCGGGCGAGGACCGTGGCGCCCAGGCCCAGCCGGCCGGCAATTTCGAGCGCCAGGCTGCGACCGGGCGACCCGTAGACCAGGCGATAGCTTGGCGCAAACGACACGGGGTCGAAGCCGAAGGCCGCCACCGTCACGCCGGGAGTCGTCGTCGCATACGTCTTGACCGCGTCGCTGTGGCTGGTGCAGATGACGACCGCGCCGCGATTCCTGAAGTGGTCCACGACCGCCGTGGCCAGCGCGCCGCCTTCGGCCGGATCCGTGCCAGACCCCAGCTCGTCGAACAGCACCAGCGCCGGCAAGGCCAGCATCCGCTCCATCGAGACGAAGTTGGAGACGTGCCAGGAGAAGGTGCTCAGATTCGCCGCGATCGACTGCTCGTCGCCGATGTCGGCGAACACGCCGCGGAACACCGGGAGGCGCGAGCCCGGGGCGGCCGGGATGTGCAGGCCAGCCTGCGCCATCAGCGCCAGGAGCCCTGTGGTCTTGAGCGCAACCGTCTTGCCGCCCGTGTTCGGGCCCGTGATGACGAGGACCGTGGCCGGCGGCGCGACGAGAATATCCACCGGCACCGGTTCCGCCGGTTGTTCGCGGGCGTCCTGGCGCTCGCGTCCCTCGTCCGCATCGTTCGCCGAGGTGGACGACGCCGCGGCAAGGCGCTCGGTGACCGCGCGGATCAGGAGCGGGTGGCGCGCCGAGTGCAGCTCGAGCCCCCCGTCATTCGACATCACCGGTTCGACGCCGCCGACCAGGCGCGAGAATCGCGCCTTGGCCTGCACGACGTCGAGTTCCGTGGCCGATTCGACCGTCCGCTGGAAGTCGCCGGCGCGGCGGCGGAACGCGTCGGTCAGCGCCAGCAGGATGCGCCGGATTTCCGCGGCTTCCTGCTCTTCCATGGCCACCACGTCGTTGTTGATCTCGACGGTGCTGAGCGGCTCGAGGTACAGGCTTGCCCCGCTCGCCGAACTGCCGTGGATGATGCCCGGGATGGCCGACCGGTGCTCGGCGCGCACGACGAGGACGTAGCGCCCGTTGCGATCGGTGACGACCTGGTCCTGGAGGTAACGGGAGGTGTCCCGTCCCCGCAAGTACGACTCAAGCGTGTTCCGGAGACGGACGCGCTGTTTGCGGAGGCGGTCACGGATCGCGCGAAGCTCGCCGCTCGCGTGGTCGTTGACGTCGCCGCTGCCGTCGATCTTCTCACGGATGTCGCCCACTTCCGACTTGAACGACGACCCCATCTCGACCAGCGACGCCAGATACACGTAGTTGCCGGCGGCCCGCCGGACCGCGGCGCGGGTCTGCTCGAGCGAGTCGAGGAAGTCGGCAAGGCCCAGCAGCCGGAGCGGTTCGAGCGGGCGCCCCTCCACGGCCAGCGCAGACAGGCTGGTGTCGATGTCGGATGGGGCCTGGAGCGGGAAAAGACCGCCGTCAGCCAGGTAGCGCGTCCCCTCGCTGGTCGCCCCGAGCCACTGCGCGACGCGTCGCGGGTCGGACTGCGGGCGCAATGACGCCAGCCGGTCGCGCCCGAGGGGTGTCGCGGCGAAACTGCCCACCGCCTCGACGATCCGGTGAAACTCCAGGGCTTGCTGCGCAGCTCGCTGCATATCGGGATTTGGAGACCGGGCTCAGGAAGGCACGGACTACACGTCCGTCGGCCAACCGCACAAGCGGAGGCAACCTCCTAGACTACCACAGGCATGGTAGATAGGGATCAAAATTGATGACCGCCGGAAATCACTCGCGGAGTGGTTCTCTCGTGCGGTGTGGTCGGCACCGACGCCGCAGGTCGCGAGCCACACGTCGCAAGCCAACTGGTCGTGTTGAGCCTACAGGTGATTGATCAGGCTGGCAATGGTGGCGGCCCCGAACCCATTGTCGATGTTCACCACCGAGACCCCTCCGGCGCAACTGTTGAGCATGCCGAGGAGCGCGGCGATCCCCCCAAAACTGGCGCCGTAGCCGATGCTCGTCGGCACCGCGATGATCGGGACCCTCACCAACCCTCCGATCACGCTCGGCAGCGCCCCCTCCATCCCGGCCGCGACGATGATCACGCGCGCCGCAGTGAGGCGATCGTGCGCGCTCAGCAGGCGGTGCAACCCGGCCACGCCGACATCGAAGAGCCGCTCCGTCTGGTTCCCCATCAGCTCGGCCGTCACCACCGCTTCTTCAGCCACCGGCAGGTCTGCCGTGCCCGCGGCGACCACCAGTACGGTTCCCTTTCCGGGTGCGATGTCCTGTTGCTGCAACGTGATAGCCCTGGCGACCGGGTGGAAGACGCCGGCCGGCACCTCGGCCAGAACCGCGGCATAGGCCGTCTCGTCGGTCCGCGTCACCAGCAGCGAATGCCCCCTGGCTACGATCCGGGCGGCAATGGCCGCGATGTGGGCCGGGGTTTTGCCTGTACCCAGGATGACCTCGGGAAAACCCTGTCGGAGGGCGCGGTGATGGTCTATCCGGGCGAACCCGATGTCCTCGTAGGGAAGTTCCCGGAGGTAGTCGAGGAGGCGCTGCTCGGCCTCGCCGGCTGGCAACGTGCCCGAGGACACCTGCTCGAGGATGTCGCGAAGAGGCGGCAGATTCATGGGCGGCTCCGGAGCGAGACGACGGTTTGACTTGTCATGACTCGGCTGTATAATTGAGTGTTTGTTGACCAACCAAGAGACACTGACCATATGACGCCCACTGAAACCCTGATCCTCGGGGCGTATTTTTTCATCCTGAGCATCCTCGCCCTCTACGGTTGGCACCGCTACTTCCTTGTGTATCTTTACATGAAGCACAAGGGCGACAAAGTCGCGACGCCGGTCGTGCCGGAGACATGGCCCGCGGTCACGGTGCAGTTGCCGCTGTACAACGAGATGTACGTCGTGGACCGCCTCGTCGAGGCGGTGTGCCGGATGGACTACCCGAAGGATCGCCTCGAAATCCAGGTCCTCGACGATTCCAACGACGAGACCCAGGACATCGCTCGTCTCGCCGTGCATCGCTACGCGGCGCAGGGCTTCGACATCAAGTACATCCACCGCGACGATCGCCTCGGCTACAAGGCCGGGGCGCTCGAGGCGGCGCTGAAGGTGGCGACCGGCCGCTTCGTCGCGATCTTCGACGCCGACTTCGTGCCGTCCGCCGATTTCCTGAAACGCACGGTGCCGTACTTCGCGGAACCGCGCGTGGCGATGGTTCAGGCGCGCTGGACGCATCTGAACCAGGATTTCTCGCTGCTCACGAAGGTCCAGTCGATCCTGCTCGACGCCCACTTCGTCCTCGAGCACGGCGGACGCAACCGCTCCGGCCGGTTCTTCAATTTCAACGGCACCGCCGGTATCTGGCGGCCTGAAGCCATCGCGGATGGCGGCGGCTGGCAGCACGACACCCTGACCGAGGACCTCGACCTGAGCTACCGCACGCAGCTCAAGGGCTGGAAGTTCGTCTTCCTCCCCGACCTCGAGGCCCCCGCGGAAGTGCCGGTCGAGATGAACGGGTTCAAGTCGCAGCAGCATCGCTGGGCGAAGGGGTCGATCCAGACCTGCCTGAAGCTGCTGCCGCACATCCTCCGCTCGAACGCGTCGTTCGAAGTGAAGGCCGAGGCGTTCATGCACCTGACGGCCAACTTCAACTACCTGTTGATGATCGTCCTGTGCCTGCTGATCTTCCCGTCGATGGTGATCCGGTACAACATGGGTTGGTACGAGATGCTCCTCATCGACGTGCCGCTCTTCTTCGCCGCCACCGCCTCGGTCGCCAACTTCTACATCGTCTCCCAGCGCGAGCTGTACCCGCTCGACTGGAAGTCGCGGCTGAAGTACGTGCCGTTCCTGATGTCGATTGGCATCGGGTTGTCGGTGAACAACACGCGCGCGGTCATCGAGGCCGTGCTCGGCAAGCAGAGCGAGTTCGCCCGCACGCCGAAGTACGGCGTGGTGCAGCGCGAGACCGACGAATGGCAGACCAAGAAGTATCGCCAGTCGGTGGCGATCCAGCCGTTGGTCGAGCTGATGCTCGGCCTGTATTTCACCTGGACGGTGTTCTACGCGCTCGCGAATGGCATCTACGCCACGGTGCCCTTTCTGATGCTCTTTCAGGTCGGCTTCCTCTACACCGGCGTCCTGTCGGTGGTGCAGCAGTACGCGGGCGAGAGCGTGGTGCTCAAGACAGAGGTGGCGAAATAGTCGCCAGATGTCCCCCGTTCACCCTCCGGATTCTGACTTCTGAATTCTGTCTTCTGACTTCCGACTTCTCCCTCCTGCTATAATTCTCAGATCCGATGGACCCGCGTTACATTCGCAACTTCTCCGTCATCGCGCACATCGACCACGGCAAGTCCACGCTCGCGGACCGCTTCCTCGAGCTGACGGGCGCCGTGCAGTTGCGGGACATGGAGGCCCAGTTGCTCGACAGCATGGACCTCGAGAAGGAACGCGGTATCACGATCAAGGCGCACCCCGTCCGGCTCACCTACCTGGCCGATGACGGCAACAAGTACGTGCTGAACCTGATCGACACGCCCGGCCACGTGGATTTCTCGTACGAGGTAACTCGCTCGCTGGCCGCGTGCGAGGGCGCGGTGCTGCTGGTTGACGCCGCGCAGGGCGTCGAGGCCCAGACGCTGGCCAACGCCTACCTGGCCGTTGACGACGGCCTCGAGATCGTGCCGGTCATCAACAAGATCGATCTCCCGGGCGCCCAGCCCGAGGAAACGCGACGCCAGATCGAGGACATCATCGGGCTCGACGGAAGCCAGGCCATCCTGGCGAGCGCCAAGGTGGGCACCGGCATCAGGGAGGTCCTCGAGGCGATCGTGCACCGCCTGCCGCCCCCTGCCGGAACCGCCGCCGCCCCGCTGAAGGCGTTGGTCTTCGATTCCTGGTACGACGCCTACCGGGGCGTCGTCATCGTCATCCGCGTGATCGACGGCGTCATCCGCAAGGGCATGCAAGTCAAGTTCATGGCCGCCGGCCAGGAATACGAGATCGAGGAAGTCGGCGCGTTCACGCCGAAGGCCACGCCCCTCGAGGAACTCGCCGTGGGCGAGGTCGGGTTCATTACTGCCGGCATCAAGAAGGTGGCGGACGCCAAGCTCGGCGACACCATCACCGAGACCGCCCGGCCGACCTCCGAGCCGTTTCCGGGTTTCAAGGAACTCAAGCCGATGGTCTTCGCCGGGCTCTACCCGGTTGAGGGACACGAGTACGCCGAACTGCGCGACGCGCTCGAGAAGCTGCGGCTGAACGACGCATCGTTCTTCTACGAGCCGGAAACCTCGGTCGCCCTCGGCTTCGGGTTCCGCTGCGGCTTTCTCGGCCTGCTGCACATGGAGATCGTGCAGGAGCGCCTCGAGCGCGAGTTCAACCAGGACCTGGTCACCACCGCGCCGAGCGTGTTGTACCGGGTGACGACGACCGACGGCGAAGTCCGCGAGGTGGACAGCCCCGCGAAGCTGCCGGACGCGGGCCGCATCCAGAAGCTCGAGGAGCCGGTCATCACGGCGATGATCCTGACGCCGGCCGAGCACGTCGGCGGGATTCTCACGCTGTGCCAGGACAAGCGCGGGGTCCAGAAGACGCTCGAGTACCTCGCCAGCAACCGCGTGCTCATCACCTACGAGCTGCCGTTCAACGAGGTCGTGCTCGATTTCTACGACCGGCTGAAGACGATCTCGCGCGGCTATGCGTCGCTCGACTATCACGTCACGGGGTACTGGGAGTCGCCGCTGGTGAAACTCGATATCCTGGTGAACGGCGACCCGGTGGACGCCCTGTCCGTCATCGTCCACAGGGACTCTTCGTACCAGCGCGGTCGCGCGCTGGCGAGCCGGATGCGCAGCCTGATCCCGAGGCAGATGTTCGAGGTGGCAATCCAGGCGGCGATCGGCGGCCGGATTATCGCCCGCGAGTCGGTGAAGGCGCTGCGGAAGAACGTGCTGGCCAAGTGCTACGGCGGCGACATCACGCGCAAGCGGAAGCTGCTCGAGAAACAAAAGGAAGGCAAGCGCCGGATGAAGCGCGTGGGGAAGGTCGAGATTCCCCAGGAGGCGTTTCTCGCCGTGCTCAAGATGGATGGGGACGAGTAGAAGGGACCTGCTGTGAAGAATCAAACGAAGGCTGCCCAGAAACCCGCGCCGGCTGCGCCTCAGCCCTTCCGGAAATCGACCGCCCGCGAGTACTTCGAGTCGATCGTCATCGCCGTCATCCTGGCGCTCTTCATCCGGACGTTCGTCGTCCAGGCCTTCAAGATCCCCACCGGGTCGATGGAGAACAACCTGCTCATCGGCGATCACCTGCTGGTGAACAAGTTCGTCTTCGGGCCGGCCAACAGCCCGATCGAACGCGCGCTGCTCCCCGAGCGCGCGATCCGTCGCGGCGACATCATCGTCTTCAAGTACCCGGAAGATCGGGAGCGCGATTTCATCAAGCGGGTGATCGGCCTGCCGGGCGAGACGCTCGAGGTGAAGGACAAGCGCGTCTACATCAACGGCAAGAAGGTCGATGAGCCCTACGTGCACTTCCTGGAGCCGCCCCAGGGCACGTCGTCCTACTCCGAGATCACCTCCTACGACCTGCGCGAGCGCTACGGCCCGATTTCCATCCCCGCCGACAAGTACTTCGTGATGGGAGACAACCGCGACAATTCGCAGGACAGTCGCTACTGGGGGCTGTTGCCGCGCGAGGACGTCAAGGGACGCGCCGTGATGATCTACTGGTCCTACGAGTCGGAGACCGAGGACTACCAGCAGACCGGGATCGGCGCGATCGCGAAGGACCTGTTCACCGTGGTCACCCAGTTCTTCTCTCGCACGCGCTGGTCGCGGATGTTCCACCTCATCCGCTGACCGTGGTGACGGCGGACCACCCAGTGTCCTTTGTGGTTGCCTCGGCCGTCCCTACACAGAAACGGCTCTTCGACCGAAACAGCTACTGACGCCCTCCCCCCGTCCGCCCTACGGCTCGAGGACCGGTGTGCCATGGCCAAGACGCTGATCAAGATTGTCATCGCGCTGGTTGTCATCCACGGCGCCTTCAGGATTGGAAGCGCCTACTGGAACTTCTACCGCTACGAGGACGCGCTCCAGCAGTTGGCGCAGTTCGGCGAGCGGCGGACCGACCGGCAGTTGTGCGATGAGGCGATAGAAACGGCGGGGAACTACGGCGTGCCGATCGCCGTGACGGGGCTGAACATCCGGCGGGGAAACAACCCGGTGTTCAACTGCGAGGCCGGTGCAACCGCTCCGCAGGCCGGCGTCGTCGCGCAGGCGTCAGGGCAGATGACGATCGAAGGGGCCTACACGGACCGCGTCCAGCTGTTCCCGGGCTTCTTCTATCCCTGGGAGTTCAAGCCGAGCATCAAGGTGTGGCTCAGGCCGTAACAGCTGGGCTGAAGGCCCGCCCTACACGACGACCCGGCCGTTCTTGACGACGCGCGTGATGGCTGGTGCGCCAACGCGAATCAGGTCTACCGCTTCCCCGGCCACGATCACGGCGTCCATCAGCTTGCCGGGTTCGAGGCTGCCCAGGTCTCCGTCGCGCCCGAGGGAGTACGCGGCGTTGATCGTCGCCCCGACGAGCGCTTCCTCGAGCGTCATTCCCATCCCGAAGCAGGCGAGCGTGATGACGAACGGCATCGACGGCGTGAAGCCGCCGCCGGGGTTGAGGTCGGTGGCGAGCGCGACCGCAACGCCGCGCTCGATCAGCATCCGTGCGGGCGCAAACCGCCCGAGCTTCAGGTAAAACGCCGCGGCGGGGAGCAGCGTGGCGACCACGCCGGCCTCCGCCATTCGATCGGCGGACGTCGGCTGCACGAACAGCAGGTGATCGGCGGACCTGGCGCCGACATCGGCAGCCACATCGGAACCGCCGCTGGCCGCCAGTTCGTCGGCATGAATGCGCGGGCGCAAGCCGGCTCTGGCGCCGGCCTCCAAGATCGCCCGCGATTCGCCCGGCGTATACACGCCGGTTTCGCAGAACACGTCGCACCAGGCGGCCAGGCTCTCGCCCGCGACGGCCGGGATCATCTCCCCGGTGAGCAGGTCGAGATACGCCTGGCGGCGGTCGCGGTACTCGCGCGGGATCTCGTGTGCGCCGAGAAACGTCGCGACCAGGTCGATGGGCTGCGACCCGGCGAGATGTCGAATCGCCCGCAGCATCTTCAGTTCCGCCGCCGTCTCCAACCCGTACCCGCTCTTGGCTTCCGCCGTCGTCGTGCCGCAGCGCAGCATCTCGGCCAGGCGCGGCCGCGCGGACTCGATCAGCTCTTCTTCGGTGGCCTCTCTGGTCGCCCGAACCGTGCTGAGGATGCCCCCGCCCTCGGCCGCGATCTCGGCGTAGGTCGCCCCGGCCAGGCGGCGCCGCAGTTCTTCACGCCGGTCGCCCGCGTAGATCACGTGCGTGTGCGGATCGACGAAGCCGGGGACGACCGTGCCGCCGCCGGCATCGACAATCACGGCGTCGGCCGTCGCCTGCACGCTCCCCTGGAACTCGGTCTCGGACCCGGTGAAGACAATGCGGCCGGCGCGCGAGGCGACAACGCCGTCGGAAATGGAGGAGGCGACGCGCTGGGCGGCACCGCGACGCGGTGCCGGCCCGGCGCAGGTCAGAACCTGCCTGGCGTGGCGGATGACGAAATCAGCGGTGACCACGGGTCGATGGGAATGTGGGCTACTTCTGTCCCTCGGCCGCCGCGTCGAGCGCGTGCATCACGGTGCTGGCGGGCGAGCCGCCCACCGCGTGGGCCTGTGGCTGCGAATCCTGGACGGGGGGCTCCATGGCGACCTGGCGCGGGCGGTGATAGAGGATCTTGTCCTCGCGGTCCTTCTGATCCTGCTCGCGCACGAATTCCAGCGAGTTGCGGAGGGTGGCAATCGTGGACTGCAGCGTCGTTTCGACGTCGCGACGCTTGAGCTTGAGGCCGTCGATCTCGCGCTGGATCTCCGTGAGCCGCCCCTGCGTCTGCTGGAAGATCAACTCGGCTCGCGACTCGGCTTCCTCGACGACGCGGCGCGATTCCAGCTCGGCGTGCTCCCGGATTTCGTCGGCGAGCCGCTGGGCGGTGAGCAGCGTGTTGCGGAGGTTGCGCTCGTGTTCACGGTGCTCCGCAACGACTGCCTCGAGCCGCAGCAGTTCCTGGTGCAGACGGTCCGACTCGCGCAGCGCCTGCTCGTAATCATCGGCCACTTCGTTCAGTAGTGCGTCCACCTCGTTGCGATCGTAGCCGCGCATCGTGACTCGCAGTTTGGCCTGCCGCAGGTCGAGTGGGGTGACCTTCATGAACCTGTCTCCTCTGACACGTGAACGGAAGGAACTCCGGCTTCCAGCGAATGTGTGCCAGCATTCTACGTTTCGGCCGATCGTGCCCCGGGCTGCAGGGCGCGGGCGTTCAGGGCTGGCGCGTTCCGAAGATCGCGGTGCCGACCCGGACCAGGGTCGCGCCTTCCTCGATCGCCACCTCGAAGTCGTGGCTCATGCCCATGGAGAGTTCGCGAAGCATCGCGGCCGGCACGCCCTCGTCGCTCAGGCGGTCGCGGAGTTCGCGTAACTGCCTGAAATAGGGTCGAACCTCCTCCGGGTCCTCGAGGTAGGGCGGCAGCAGCATCAGCCCGGCCAGCCGGACGGCACGGCTACGCGCGGCCCGCTCCACGACCGCGCGCACCAGATCCAGCGTCGCCCCGTGCTTGGTGGGTTCGGCCGCCAGGTCAACTTGGACGAGGACCTCCGGCGACGTGCCTGCGTCGGCGGCCGCGCGGTCCACCGCCTCGAGCAGATCGAGGCGGTCGATCGAGTGGACGCACGCGAACGAGACCGCGGCTTTCCTGGCCTTGTTCGACTGCAGGTGCCCGATCAGGTGCCAGCGCACGTCGAGGTCCTGCGCCGACGCGATCTTCTGGAGCGCTTCCTGCACCCGGTTCTCGCCAAAGTCCCGTTGCCCCGCGGCCGCCGCGGCCCGCACGTGTTCGATCGGGTACGTCTTGGAGACGGCCACGAGGCGCACGTCGCCGGCCCCACGGCCGGCGCGCAGTGCGGCACGCGCCATCCGGTCGCGCACGTCGGCAAGGCGAAGGGCGAGAGCGGCTTCGAGTGTCACGGGCAGAGAAAGGAAAAGGCCGCCGGTTGCGACCGACAACCGGCGGCCTCGACACTGACCGGGATCCTGATGACTGACCAGTTGACCGTCATTCTCTGGCCCCTGGCCCCGCGTCCCAGATCCCTCGTTACTTCTTGATCTGCAACAGCATCGCCTTCACCTGGGCCGCGTACTGGCCGTCGGGCGCGAGCTGCATGTACAACTCGAACTCGGTCACCGCCTCGGGCAGCTTGCCCAGGTTGATCAGGCACATTGCCAGCTGGTAGTGCGAGTTGGCGTGCTTCGGGTCGGCCTTGAGCGCCTCCTCGAACGCCTTCTTGGCATCTTCGGCCTTACCCGCGTTCCACGCGATGACGCCCTGGTTGTAGAGCGCGTCCACGCCGCCGCCACCCGCCACCGATCCGCTCGCAGTCGCCAGGGCCGCGGCCTTCTGGCTGGCCGCTTGCGCGTCATCGAATTTCTTCTGGGCGTTGTAGATGGTCGCCAAACCGTTGTAGGCCTCGATGTAGTCGGCCTTGAGCTCGATCGACTTCTTGAACGCCTCTTCGGACTTGTCGTATTCCTTCTTCTGGGCGTAGGCGTAGCCGATGTTGTAGTAGCAGTCGTAACAGGTCGGCATCACGTTGGCCGCCTCGGTGAACTTCGCGAGCGCGGTGTCGTTGTCGCCTGAACGGCTCGCGGCCACACCCTCGTCGAACAACTTCTTGATCGCTGCCACCTTGGCGGCGTCTTCCTTGGTCGGCCCGGACGAGCCAGGCGCGAGCTGGAAGTTGACCTCGGCCGTATCGCCAAGCCTCACGCGGCAGGGATACGACTGAGCCCCGACCTTTTCCTTTTCGGCCGTCACCTTGTAGTTGCCAGGCGGCAGGCCAATCTGGGTGTATTCACCCTTCTTGTTCGATTTGACCGTGTAGACGCGCGAGACGCCATCCTGGAATTCGATGGTCACCTTCGCAGCCTCAATCGGCTGACCCTTGCCGTCGAACACCTTACCCTTGACCATCCCGGTCGACTGAGCGGTCGCGGGCGACGTCATGGCAACGGCCATGAGCACTGCACAGGCCACAAGCAGCACGCGAGGGCCGGAAAGAACGGGAAGCATCAGAATCCTCCGTCAGGTAGAGATGAAAAATAGTACGGCGGTCGGCGGAACCGTTGACCTCTAGTCTACACCGAAATCCCGTCGAAAGCGTAGCAAGCGGGAAAGACGCCTGGGGCAAGCGGAGCGGCCTAAAGCCGGGCTGCTCAGCCGGTTGGAGACGGTCAGCGCGCGAAGAAACGGGCGATATCGTCGAGCCGGGAGACAACCGGCGCCGGGGGGAGCGCGTCGAGGAAACGCGCGCCGTAGCCTTTCGACCGGATCCGCGGATCGAGCACCGCCAGGACCCCGCGATCGCGGCGATGACGGATCAGTCGGCCGAGGCCCTGCTCGAGCGTCAGGATGGCGAGCGGGAGCTGGTACCGCTCGAACGCGTTCTCGCCGCGGGCAGTGATCGCGTCGATTCTCGCCGCGGTAATGGGCTCAGTGGGGGACGCAAACGGCAGCTTGTCCACGATGACGCAGCTCAGCGCTTCGCCGACGACGTCCACGCCCTGCCAGAAGCTCGACGTCGCGAGCAGCACCGCGTTGCCGAGCGACCGGAACTGCGTCAACAGGACCGAGCGGGGCGCGCTGCCCTGGACGAGCACCGGATAATCGAGCGCCGACGCGAGCTGGCGCTCGACCTCGCGCAGCACCGAGTAGCTGGTGAAGAGCACGAACGCACGCCCCTCGGTTCGCTTCAGGATCTCCAGGATCTCGCGGCTGGCGGCCTTCGGGAACAGCGGCGACCGCGGATCGGGCATCGCGGGCGGCAGGTAGAGGATCGCCTGCTCCGAGTACCTGAACTCAGACGGCAGCCTCACCTCGCTGGCTTCACGTACCCCAAGGCGGCTGCGCACGTACTCGAACGACCCGGCGACGCTGAGGGTTGCGGAAGTGAGAACCGTGGCCTGCATCCGGTCGAGCAGGAGTTCGCGCACCATGGTCGAAACATCGATCGGCGACGCCCGAAGAAAGACGCCGCGCCCGCGGGCCTCGAGGTAGTAGACGTAGTCCGGGTCGCCGGCACGCAGCAGGAATCGCAGTTCGTCGCGCATCTCCCCGGCGCGTCGTCCTATTGCGGCCACGTCTTCGCCCGGGTCCCTGGTGAGCGCCGCCACGCCCTGCAGCCCGTCGAGCGCCTCGATCAGCGCAACGCCCGCCGGTTGCACGCCACCGAGCAAGTCGGCGGTGACGCGCTGGCGATCGGGCGACGACGACCCGCCCTGCAAAACGTATCGCCCGCCGCCTGAGGGCGCCAGCTCGCGCAACGCGTGGAAGAACAGCATGGTCCTGTCGCGCACGCGGTCGCTGGCACGCCGCATCTCGACCGGGTCGTCCTTGTACGCCCCGCTCGCGACCACCCGCTCGACGTCCCGCACCAGGTCCTCGACCCGGTAGGTGCTCACCGTCATCCCGAAGTACTGCGTCGCGACGTCCTCGAGCTGGTGCGCTTCGTCGATCACCGCCACGTGGCACTCGGGGATCACCTCGCCATAGGCGTTCTGCCTGACGGAAGCGTCCGCGCACAGCAGGTGGTGATTGACGATGACAATGTCCGACTCGGCGGCGCGCTGCCGCATGCGCGTGATGAAGCAGTCCTTGTAGCGCGGGCACTCCGTCCCGACGCAGTTCTCGGACGTGGCCGCCATCTCGGACCAGAACGACAGGTCCTCGGGCAGGTCCTCGAGTTCGGCCCGGTCGCCCGTGTCAGTCCGTTCCGCCCAATCGGCGATGGCCGCGACCGTTTCCGTGTCGGCGAACGCCATCGACATCGGGTTGTCGCGGAACAGATCGAACCGGTGGCGGCACAGGTAGTTGCCCCGGCCCTTCATGCAGGTGGCCTTGAAGGGCACGCCGAGCGCCTCCTGCAGGACCGGCAGGTCCTTCGAGAAGATCTGTTCCTGGAGGGTTTTGGTCCCGGTCGAGACCAGGACGCGGCGGCCGCTCAGGATCGCGGGGACGAGGTAGGCGATCGTCTTGCCGGTGCCCGTTCCAGCTTCGGCCAGCAGGACGTGGCCGTCTTCGATGGCGTCGGCGACGGCGGCGGCCATCGCCCGCTGGCCGGGACGCGACTCGAACTCGGACACCGCCCGGGCCAGCGCGCCATCTTCGGCAAACACGCGGTCCACGATCGCGGACAGGCTGCGGGCCGCAGGAACCGACTTACCGTGGGACATCCGCGTGCGAACCCTGAAGCGCCATGATCTTGTCCACGCGCCGCTGGTGGCGGCCGCCGGCGAACGGCGTCTCGAGGAAGAGGCGCACGATCGCCATGGCGAGGTCCGGGGGCGTCAGCCGGGCGCCGAGCGTGAGCACGTTGGCGTCGTTGTGCTCGCGGCAGAGCCGGGCCGATTCGAGGTCGCCGGCCGCCGCGGCGCGAATGCCGTCCACCTTGTTGGCGGCCATGGCCATCCCGATCCCGGTGCCGCAGATGAGGATGCCGCGGTCGCACGCGCCCGAGACGACCAGCCGGGCCACCGCCTCGGCATAGTCGGGATAGTCCACCGACGCGTCCCCGGTGGTCCCCGCATCGTCAAGGGCGACGCCCGCCTCGATCAGGCCCGCCTTGAGCGTTTCCTTCAGCAGGTAGCCTGCGTGATCGGATCCGATGGCAACGCGCACGAGTGAATTGTACCCGCGATCGCGGGAACTTGCGACCGGGCGCGCTGCCCGACCGACAACCACAACGTACACAACGCACACAAAGGACGACACATCGACTGCAGCCGACGTGAGGGCCGACCGCGGGCCTTCGGCCCGCTCCCGGTCGGTGCCAGGGCCCTTGGGAGCGAATCGCTCTCCGTGATCTTGGTGAGTTTGGTGGTTGGAATTCATGCCGGCGTCCAGGGAGGCTTCGCGGTAAGCTAACGCCATGCAGCCATCAGTCGCCGTGTCGGGCCGTGCGGAGGAGCGAATCCAGGCGGGCCATCTCTGGATCTACAAGAGTGACGTGCTCGACGTGGAGGCAGATCCTGGCGACACGGTGACCGTTCTGGGGGCCCGAGGCCGCGCAATCGGCCAAGCGCTCTACAGCGACCGGTCGCAGATTACGCTGCGCCTGCTGTCGCACGGCGCGGAGCCGGCGGATGCGGCCCTCTGGCGTCGCCGCCTCGTCAGCGCGATCGGGTTCCGAGAGACACTGAAGATCGATGCGTCCGCCTGCCGCCTGGTTCATGCCGAGGGCGACCTGCTTCCCTCGCTGATCGTCGACCGCTACGGCGACTACCTCGTGGTGCAGTCGTTGTCACAGGGAGTCGAGCGGTTGCTGCCGACGATCACCGGGCTGCTGGTGGAGCTGCTGGCCCCGCGCGGCATCCTCGCGCGTAACGACGCAAAAGTGCGGGCGCTCGAGGGGCTCGATCAGCGCGTCGAGGTGCTGCACGGCGAGGTGCCCGCCTCGATCACCGTCCGCGAGGGGCCGATCGAGTACGACGTGGACCTGTGGAAGGGGCAGAAGACCGGCCTGTTTCTGGACCAGCGCGAGAACCGCGTGGCGGCCGCCCAGTACGCGCGCGGCCGGGTGCTCGACTGCTTCAGCTACAACGGCGGCTTCGCCATGCGGCTGGCCTCGTCGTGCGACGAGGTGACGGCCATCGACATCTCGGCCGACGCCGTGGCGCGCATCGCCGCAAACGCGGCGCGCAATCGCCTGCCGCAGATCCAGGTGCGCGAGGCGAACGTGTTCGACGAGTTGCGGCGACTGGAACGCGAAGCGGGCCGCTTCGATACGATCGTCCTGGATCCGCCTGCATTTGCCAAGAACAAGGCGTCGGTGCCGAAGGCGCTGTCCGGCTATCGCGATATCAACCTGCGGGCGCTCCGCCTGCTGAAGCCAGGCGGGTTCCTCGTCACCTGCAGTTGTTCCTACAACGTGGACGAGGCGACGTTCGGGCAGGTGATCCGCGAAGCGGCCACCGACGCGCTCGTGCACGTGGACGTGGTGGAAAAACGCATGCAGGCGCGCGATCACCCCGTGCTGCTGGGCGTCCCCGAGAGCTACTACCTCAAGTGCTTCATCCTGCGCCGCCTCAGCTGACTGGCCGGCTTGCGACTGGCGGCTTGCGACCTGCGGCCATGCTGCGCCGTGCCACCCAGGACCGGTGGATCTCGCCCGTCCTACCGCGCACTCACGGCCGTCAGCCGTCAGCCGCAAGCCGTCAGGCGATCACTTCTTCAAGTACTCCTCGAACAGCCTCAGGATCCGCTTGTACTCGTCGGCCCAGCTGGTTTCCTCGGTGAAGCTGTGGTCTTCGACCGGGTACGGCGCCACGGACCACGTCTCCTTCCGAAGCTCGATCAGCCGCTGCATCAGCCTCACCGTGTCCTGGTAGAACACGTTCGTGTCCGCCATCCCGTGGAGGATGAGCAGTTGATTCTTCAGCCCCTCGGCGAAGTAGATCGGTGAGCTGCGCTTGTAGGCCTCGAGGTTGGTCTGTGGGAGGCCGAGGATCGGCGCGGTGTAGCTATGGTTGTAGTGCGCCCAGTCGGTGACGGGCCGCAGCGCCGCGCCCGCCGCGAAGACGTCGGGCGTCGTGAAGAGCGCCATCAGCGTGAGGAACCCGCCGTAGCTCCCCCCGTAGACGCCAATCCGCTTCGGGTCCACCTTCTCGGTCGCCACCAGGAACTTCGCGCCGTCCACCACGTCGTCGAGATCCTTGCCGCCCATGTGCTCGTAGATGCCCGTGCGCCAGTCGCGCCCGTAGCCCGAACTGGCGCGATAGTCGGGCGCGAGGACGACGTAGCCGTGCGCAGCCAGCAGGTGGTTGAACATGTGTTCGCGGTAGTAGTTCTGCGACCAGTACTTGTACGCGAACTGCAGGTAGCCCGCCCCGTGAACGAAGACCACCGCGGGACGCTTCGGGTCGCGCCTGGCGCCGATCATCTCGGGCGTGTAGAGCCTGGCGTAGACCGTGCCGCCGTCACGTGCCTTGTAGGTGATGACCTTCGGCTCGATCCACTTGAACGCCATCCACTCGTCGGTCGGCGTCGTCGTCACCTTCTTGGCCGTGGCGCCCGTCGTGAACGGCATCACGAACAGTTCGGGCGGCCGATTGATGGTCGAGTAGAGAAGCGCCAGCGTCTTCTCGTCGGGGGACACGGTCGCCTCGTTGCCGCCCGTCATGGTGGTGACGCGGGTGAACGAACCGCCGTCCACCGGGACCGTGTAGAAGTGGTGCTCGCCCAGGTGAACCTCGCTCGCCGTGAAGTACACCTTTGTGCGGTCGTTCGACAATCGCGCGTTCGAAATCTCCCACTTCCCGGTTGTCAGCGCCTTCGGCGCCGGCATGGCGGCTGTCACGTCGAGTGAATAGAGGTGCATCCAGCCGTCGCGTTCAGCGAGGAACAGGAAGCGCTTGTTGTCGGGAAGCCAGGTGACACCGCCGCCGCCGAACCCGCCACCTCCGAACCCACCTCCGCCCGTGCCGGTCGAGACCACGCCTTCACGGATCCAGGCGTCGTCGTGCAGGTTGTCGATCGACGTGGCCTTGCCCGTGGCGGGATCGACGGTCACGAACCAGCGGTCGTGATTGTCCTGGGAGCGGACCGTCGCGACGCACCGGCCGCCGTCGTCCGGGCACTCCGGCAAGCTCCAGTCGACGATGCGCGGAACCGCCGTGTCGGGCGGCTTGGCGGTCTTCTCGTTGCCGGCGAACGCCGACGCGTCGGCCCAGAGCGTCTTGGTCTGCTTGAGGTCGAGGACGGCGAGCAGGCGGCGCGACTGCGAGTCGCCGACGTTCGTCCGGCCGTTGATCATCTCTGGATATGCCGATTCGGTGACGTAGTTCGGCACGTCCTGGTTGCGGCCCGTCACTTCCGGCCGCGCGGTCACGGCGATGAAGACGTAGTTCTCGTCAGACGAGAGCAGCATGTCGGTGACCGACTGCCGGGGTCCCGGCTGGAAGCGGGCGATCGGCTCCGCGACCGGGCCACCGGCTCCCTCTGCTCCGCCGCGGCCGCCGCGCTGGCCTCCGCCCAGCATCGCCAGGGCACCGCGGGCGCCCTGCTGCCGCCGTGCCGTCTCGCGTTTGAGGTGCTCGATCAACTTCAGTTCTTCCTGGCGCAGGATGCGCTGCGATTCGGTCAGGCCCTGATCGCTGCCGCTGCTCCCGCGGGCGGCCTGTCCGCCCTGTGCCTGGGCACCACCGCCCTGGTCTCCGCCGCGCTGTCCCGTCGCCGCGGCACCACCCATCGCACCGCGCGCGCCGCCGGCACCCGCGCCGCCGTCCGATGCGACTGTCGCCACATCGGTCAGCTGCACTTCCGTCGGTGAGTTGGCCGACCCGTCGAGCGACAGCATGAACAGGTTCCCGTCACGCATGAACGTGACGGCGGTGTTATTGCGCGCCCACCTCGGGTTCGATTCGATGCTCGCCGTTTTCATGAGCAGGCGCCGCGCGTTGGTGCCCAGGTCGTAGATGACGATGTTGCCGCCTTCGGCGGCGACCAGCTTCTTCCGGGTCCGATCGAGACGGCCGCTTGGCGTAGCGGGAATCTGCCGCACGTCCTCAGTGGTCAGCTGCTTGAGATCGGTGCCGTCACGACTGACCGAATAGGTGTTGGCGCGGTCTTCGTTGGGCTTCTGCCAGGAGAAGTAGATCTTCGACGAGTCCGGCGCCCACCGGACCGACGTTGGCGCGGACCCGATCAGCTTCTGACCGCGCATGATGTTGTCGATCGTCAGCGTGAACGGGGTCGGCTTGGCGGCCGCCGGCTTGGCAGGTGTCGCCTGCGCGGCCTTCGCCGGAGGCGTCGGCGGGGTTGTCGGTGTGGTCTGCGGTTGCTGGGCGCGAACCAGCCAGGTGCAGGTCGCGCAGAGAGCAAGGACGATCAGGAATCGGCGCATGCGAGTACCTCGGAATGCAGAACAGAACAAGGGCTTCGGGATTCTCACGTCAGGGTGTCACTTTCATCATGATCACGTCGTGTGGCGGGACGCTGGCGACGAAGGTGCCCTTGATCTTCCCCAGGTCCTTCTTCGCCCACAGATCGCGGACGGCGGGTTCGGCGTCGAACGAGAGACCGAGCTCCTGCCAGGACAGCGCGATCTGCGCAGCCGTCTCACCACGATTGAAGAGCACCACCGCCCAGGCGTCGCCCGTCAGCTTCTTCGCCCACACTTCGAGGTCGCCGTTCTTCCGCACGCGGCGTCCCTGCTGGAGCGGGTCCTGGTCGACCGCGATGACCTCCTTGTGGATCAGGATGTCTCGAATCTCAGGCGTCATGCTGCGGATGTCGTTGCCGGCCATCAGTGGAGCCGATAGCAGGCACCACAGGCTGAAGTGCGCGCGATACTCGTGGATCTTCATGCCGCCGTTGCCGACTTCCAGCATGTCGGGATCGTTCCAGCCGCCAGGCCCGGCGTACTTCTCGAGGCCGACCTGCTGATCGAGCAGGCGCGTGAAGCTCGCCCATCGGTCCTGGATGTCGCCGGTCGTGCGCCAGATGTGCGCAATACCTCGCACCCATGTCCACGGCTGGTTGCGTCCCCACTCGCACATGCTGAACACGATCGGCCGGCCCGTCGCCTTCAGGGCATCCCTCATCGTCGGGTAGGCGATCTTCGGGTCCACGCCGTCGGTGTTGCACCAATCGTACTTCAGGTAGTCCACGCCCCAGGCCGCGTATTGACGGGCGTCTTCGACCTCGTACCCGTTACTGCCCGGGCGGCCCTCGCAGGTTTTCGAGCCCGCGTCGGAGTACACGCCGAACTTGAGACCCTTCGAGTGGACGTAGTCGGCCAGGGCCTTCATCCCCGAAGGAAACCGCTGCGCGTCCGGCACGATGGTCCCGCTCTTGTCGCGCGACACCTGCCAGCAGTCGTCGATGACGACGTATTGATAGCCGGCGTCCTTCATGCCGGACGAGACCATCGTGTCGGCGACCTCGCGAATGAGCGTGTCGCTGACGTTGCAGCCGAACTTGTTCCAGCTGTTCCAGCCCATGGGCGGAGTTCGGGCGAGTTCCATCCAGGCCGGCTGACTCTGACCGGACAGGCCCGCTCCAAGTGAGCATCCCACGATCAGGACGAGGAACGTTCGACAGAAGAATGCATGTGTCACGGCAGACCTCCTGCGCGGGGACTGTATCAGGGGACAGGCTCGGGGCTCAAGGCGGAAGGCGGACGGCGGAAAGGCGGAAAGGCGGCAGGCGGCAGGCGGAGGGCGGACGGCGGCAGGCGGAGGGCGGAGGGCGGAAAGGCTCGGGGCGCGAGGTCGCGAATTGGGGCCAGGCCTGTCTTGCGAATTTTCTCCTTGACATGTGAATTCAACAGTACTAATTTGTTAGTATATGAGACCAACCAGCGTGACGCTGACGCCCCAGGAACTCGAGCTGATGAAGATCGTCTGGCACAAAGGCGAGGCGACGGTGCGAGACGTCTACGAGACGCTGCTCGAGCGCCGCAAGATCGCCTACACCACCGTGATGACGATGATGCGGGTGCTGGAGAAGAAGGGGCACGTCAAGACACACCGGGAGAACCGGGCGTTCGTCTACCGGCCGACGCGTCCCGAGCGCCAGGTCGTCCGGTCGATGGTTCGCGAGTTCGTCGATCGCGTGTTCAACGGGTCCGCGCAGCCGCTTCTCGTGCACCTGGTCGAGGACCGTCGGTTGTCCCCGCAGGAACTCGAAGAGCTGGAGCGCCTCATCCGCGAGGCTGAGTGATGGACGTCCTGAGTTCGGCCAACCTCCTCGCTTGGGCGATCCAGGCCGGCGTCATCGTCCTCGTCGCCGCGCCGCTGCCGCACTTGCTTGGGCTCTGGTCTCCGCGCGCGCGGATGATCTTCTGGCGCGGGGTGCTCGTTGCCTGCCTGCTGCTGCCGCTGCTGCAGCCGTGGGCCACGCCAGTCGTTGCCGTAGGCGCGACCGGCCGGCCGCCCCTGGGGGCGATTGGCGCCAGCGTAGAAGTCCAGGGGACGACGTCGGCCACCGGTGTGCCCGTGCCCGCAACGCCGGTCGCGGCCGCGCCGACGAGTGCCGGGCGGACATGGCCGTCGCCGACGGTGGTGCGCAACGTGATCGCGGCGGGCATCGTGCTGCGTCTTGGCTGGCTCGGCCTCGGGCTCGTCACGGTGTCCCGCCTTCGTCGAGCCTCCTCGCGCTTGTGGCCGCGCCCACAGTCGATCGACAGGGCCGCCACGCTCGCCGAGACCGACGCCGAGTTCCTCGTGTCGGCGACGACGAGCCGGCCGGTGACCTGCGGCGTGCTGTGGCCAGTCGTGATGGTGCCGAGGAACTTCGAGTCGTTCCCGGAACAGGAGCAGACGGCGATTGCCTGCCACGAACTGCTGCACGTGAGCCGGGCGGACTGGGTGCGGAACGGGTTCGATGAAATCGTCCGCGCCGTGCTGTGGTTCCACCCGGCCATCTGGTGGCTGATCAATCAGATTCAGCTCGCCCGCGAACAAGTGGTCGATCGTGAGGCGGTCCGCCGGCTCGGTGCGCGGCAACCGTACCTCGAGGCGCTGTTGCGCCTGGCCAGGCCGGCTCCCCGGCTCATCCTCACCCCGGCATCCCTGTTTCTGAAGCGCGCGCACCTGCGCCAGCGGGTTGCGCTGTTGGTCAAGGAGGTTTCCATGTCCAGGGCCCGTCTCGTCGCGTCGCTCGTCATCATGGCCGTCGTGGTGTTCATCGGCGGCCGCCTCGTGACGTCCGCGTTCCCGCTACAGCAGTCGGGCGCGCGCACGCCCGGCGTGCAGACCGCGCCGCCAAGACTCGTCTCGACCGCGCTGCCGGCGATCGACGTCGAGAACACCAGCCTTCGTGAGGTGCTGGCGTTGTTCTCGAAAGGGAGTGGTATCGCGGTGACGACCGCGGGCATCTCGGCCGGCGTGCTCGACAAGCCGCTCACTTGGCGCTTCGCGGCCGGCATCTCGCCCGAGCAGGTGCTCGATTTCATCAGCAAGTCGATTGGCGGGACGTACCGGGTGATCTCCGAACGCGCCGTGGTGATCACCGGAGCGCACCTGCCCTTCGAATATGCTCAGTCCGCCGGTTCGGGAACCGGAGCCACCAGGCCCGGTCTTGCCACTGGGACCGCCGTAGGTGGCGGCGTGGGAGGTGGTGTCGGCGGCGGCGTGGGCGGCGAGGCGCGGAGCACCCTCAGTGACGAGCGCTTTGCGCAACTGATCGAGAACATCAAGAGAGCCAACAAGTTCGAAACCGACGAGCAGTTCCAGGCCGCGTTGAAGGCCGAGAACATGACGCTCGCCCAGCTGCGCAAGAACCTGGAGAACGCGATCATCATCCAGGAGGCGCAGCGCCAGGGTGTCGCAGGCAGCGTCACGGGCGGTGTAGCCGGCGGTGTGACCGGCGGCGTTCTCGGGGGCGTGTCGTCCGGCATGCGGGGCGGCGTGATTGGCGGGGCGGCCACCAGCGCCGGAACCGTCGCGACCCAGGATTATCGGAGTGCCGTCGTCAGCAGCGCTCTCACGGGGAGCGTGGTCCGGAGAGTCGACCCGATGGCGCCCGGCCTCACCGGCCGCGCGATCGTCGGCCTCCTGGTCGCTTCCGACGGCAGCGTGGCGAACGCGATGGCGCAATCGCCGGCTGGGGGCCCGGTCGTGGTGCACGCGGCAAATGCCGCTGTCGAAGCCGCGCGCCAGTGGGTCTTCGAACCAGGGCAAGACGGTGTGCGGACGACGCTGGTGGCCTTCAACCTGACGCCTCAGAACACGAATGGCCTGGTGGATCCACCGGTGGTCCGGATTGGCGGCAACGTCCCGCCACCCCGCAAGATCCGCGACGTTAAGCCGGTCTACCCGACGGAGGCTAGCGCTGCAGGCATCCAGGGCGTGCAGATCCTCGAAATCACCCTGGATCCTTCAGGTGATGTGCTCGACGCGAGAGCCTTGCGCGGCAACCACTTGCTCCTGCGAACGGCCCTGGACGCCGTCCTCCAGTGGCAGTTCGAGGCGTGGTCGGGCCCCGAGCGCCGGCTGATGACGGTGACGGCGAATTTCACACTGGACAGTGCGCCGGCCACGACAGGTACCGCCACGCCGGTCAGGGACAACGCCGCGGCGCGCGGTGAGGCGATGCCGCCCGCTCAGTACGGTAGCGCGACCAATTGGCCGCCGGCAGCGGTGCGTGTCGGTGGGGAGATCCGGCCGCCGAACAAGACCGTTGACGTGAGGGCGGTCTACCCGGACGTCGCGCAGAAGGCCCGCGTGCAGGGCGTCGTGATCTGCGATGTGCTTATCGGCCCGGACGGCAAGGTTGCAGACGCACGCATCCGCCGCTCGATTCCCCTCCTCGACCAGGCGGCGATCGACGCGGTGCGCCAGTGGGAGTTCACGCCGACGCGGCTCAACGGCAACCCGGTCCCGATCATCATGACGGTGACGGTGAATTTCACGCTTCAGTAGCAGGCAGCCGACAGCAGGCAGCCTGCAGCGGACAGCTGACGGACGTCAGCTCGCTGCCCGCTGCCTGCTGCCTGCTGCCTGCTGGCCGCCTATCCCTGTTCCCGCCAACCCCGTCGCCTCCCGATCCCCGACCTCTGGCCTCCGATCCCCGACCCTTGGTCCCTGGTCCCCGACCTCTGGCCTCCGATCCCCGACCCCCTGGTCCCCCGTCCCCGACCTCTGACCTCCGATCCCTGATCCCTGGTCCCTGTTCTCTTCCCTCGAATGCGTGTACTCTGTTCGGTGAACGTTCGGATCACACTACACCCTGAGCTCACCTCGGCAGCGCATCGCAGAGATCCAGTTGTGCCGGTCGACAGCAGCGACGGGCGGCCTGGAGGTGCGCACCCCGACTGAGTCGAAGGGCAAAGGAGCACGCAATGGCAAAGAAAGCAACGAAGGCGGGTCACGAGATCGCGATGGAACGGCTCGGTGACGCGATTGAATCGCTCGACGAGGCGCAGGCGCTGCTGGCCGGCGAGACCGAGACGTCGGAGTTCTGGATCGGCATCATCTTCTCGGCGCAGACGTCGCTGCAGCTCGTTGCCGAGATGGCGAAGGAATTCGAAAAGGAAACGGCCCGCGCCAGCAAGCCCCGGAAGCCTGCGGCCAGGAAGCGCCGGTAACGCTCGAGGCCGATCGGCCCGCGGCTGCCTGCTCGCGGGCCGTTCTCTCTGGTTCCCTCTTCAGCGTTCCGCCTCTGGTGTTGCGGGCGGGATCGGCACAATCTGGATCACCGTCGGGTAGCGGGCGGGCTCGGCGCCCGGCTTCGGGTTCAAATACCCCTGCATGCCGCCCCACGTGTAGTCCTTGATCGTGATGCTCGGCGGGAAGGCCATCGTCTCTTCCCTGAACCTGGCGAGGTCGAACATGTGGGTCGCCGGTTCCTCGAAAATCAGTTCCCCCCGTTGCTTCAGCACCGACTTGTAGAACGAGACGACATCGGCAAAACTGGCGGTCGTGCCGAACAGGTAGAACCGCTGGCCGCTGCCCGCGTCGTACGACGTGATGAACTGCATCGTCGGATAGAAGGGCACGCCAAGCGTGGCCTCGGACGGGACCGCGGTTGGCGCGGCGGGGACGGGCTGTGCCGGCGGCTGCGGCACCGGTGCTGCCGAGGAGGGGGGCGCCTGGATGGGCGGCGCCACGGGCTTGGGACGTCCCTGTGCCCGCGCAGCGACGGTGAAGCCGAGCGACACGAATGCGATGATCGTCAGGATGGTGGCGTGGCGCCTCATGACCCAATTATGAAACAGCTGCTGGCATTTTGCGAATCCGAGCGCGAGTGGGCCCGGAAGACGATCGAATCGCTCGTCCGACTCGAATCCCCGACACTCGACAAGCAGGCGGCCGACCGCTGTGGTGCAGAGATTGCGACAGCGTTATCGGCGACCGGCGGGAGCGTGCGCGAGGTGCCCAGCACGACGACCGGGAACCACCTGGTCGGGGAGTTCGGCCGGGGCTCCCGCCAAGTGCTGCTGCTCGGGCATTTCGACACCGTGTGGCCGGTCGGACATCTTACCGGGATGCCGCTGGTCGAGCGGGAAGGTCGTCTCCACGGTCCGGGTGTCTTCGACATGAAGGGCGGCATCGGGATTGGCCTGCTGGCGCTGCGGGCGCTCTTCGCGGTGCTTCGAGAGGAGAGGCTGCGGGTCGTCTTCCTCCTGACGGCGGACGAGGAAACGGGAAGCGAGACCTCGTGGTCGTTGATCGAGGAAGAAGCGCGACGAAGCGAGGCCGTGCTCGTGCTGGAGCCGTCGCTGCCGGGCGGCGCCTTGAAGACCTCGCGAAAGGGTTGCGGCGACTTCCACCTCACGGTGAGCGGCGTGGCAGCGCACGCCGGCATCGAACCCGAGAAAGGCGCCAGCGCCATCCTCGAGCTGGCCGAGCAGATCCTCCACCTCGAGCGCCTGCAGGACGCCGGGCGGGGCACGACGCTGACTGTCAGCCTCGCGTCCGGAGGATCGCGGAGCAACGTGGTCCCTGCCGAGGCGTCGGCGACGGTGGATGCCCGGGTATTCTCAAAGGCTGAGGCGGAGCGAGTGACGGCGTCGTTGCGCGCGCTCGTGGCACGGAGGCCTGGGACACGAGTGGCGGTGTCGGGTGGTTTCAGCTGGCCGCCGCTCGAACGAACCTCGGCGGTGGTCCGTCTCTTCGACCTGGCCCGGTCAGTCGGACGGGACCTGGGACTCGACGTGACGGAGGGGGCCACCGGCGGGGCGTCGGACGGGAATATTACCGCCTCGCTCGGGGTTCCTACGCTAGACGGCCTGGGCGCGATTGGCGACGGGGCGCACGCGGCGCACGAGCACCTGATCCTCGATGCCCTCGCCCCCCGGGCGGCGCTCGTGGCCGGGCTGTTACATCGGCTGGGCCGTTTGTAGGATACTGATCACCATGGCGAATGGAATGAAAACCGCGTTGCTGCTGGGCGCCATGAGCGGGCTGCTCCTGCTCATCGGCGAGGCCCTCGGCGGCACGAACGGCCTCATGTTGGCCTTTCTCTTCGCGGCGCTGATGAACTTCGTGTCCTACTGGTTCTCGGACAAGATCGTCCTGAAGATGTACCGAGCCCAGCCGGTGGGACCGGAGCACCCGTTGCACCGGATCACGGAGCGCCTGGCGCGGCGGGCCGGCCTGCCGATGCCGAAGGTCTACGTGATTCCCGACTTGTCGCCCAACGCGTTTGCCACCGGGCGCAACCCGTCACACGCAGCGGTCGCGGCCACCGAGGGCATCCTCCGGGTGCTGAACGAGAGCCAGATCGAAGGCGTCATCGCGCACGAGTTGTCGCACGTGAAGCATCGCGACATCCTCATCAGCTCAGTGGCGGCGACCATCGGCGCGGCCATCATGATGGTGGCAAGGATGGCGCAGTTTGCCGCATTCTTCGGCGGCGCCAGCCGCGACGATGAGGGCCGGGGCGGGAATCCCCTGGGCCTGCTCCTGACCGTGATCCTGGCACCGCTTGCGGCGATGGTGATCCAGGCCGCGATTTCACGGTCGCGCGAGTTCGCGGCCGACGCCGGCGCCGCGGAACTCGTCGGCAGCCCTTACGGTCTCGTTGAAGCACTCAAGACGATCGAGGCGACCGCGTCGCGCGTGCCGCTGGATGCCAATCCCGCGACGGCTCACATGTTCATCGTCAAGCCGTTCACGGTGACCGGCCTGCTGTCGTTGTTCAGCACGCATCCGCCGACCGAGCAGCGGATCCGGGCGCTTCTGCACACGGCCTGAGACGGAAGACAGAAGTCAGTACTCAGAAGGGCCCGCAAAGAGGTATCCAGCCGTCTACAGCAGGTACGCCAGCGCGAACCCGATCTGGGCGACGAACATCATGCGATACATGTGCGCCCACGACACGTGGTTCTCTTCGACGGCCAGGTCCTCTGGCCGTCGCAGCATCAGGTAGCAGACGTAGAGGCCGTAGGCGGTCATCACCAGGCCGAGCGCCTGGAGCAGCCAGAAGTGGCCGGTCAGCACGCCTGTCCACGCGCCGATCGGGATCATCAGGAACGGGACGACGAACGACGGCGAGATCATCCACGCGGCCTTCGTGACACCGAACTGGATCGGCAGCGTGCGGCAGCCGCCCCGCGCGTCGCCTTCCATGTCGGCGAAGTCTTTCGTCGTCGTCGCCCCGAGCAGGAAGAGCCCGAAGATCGTGCCGATGAACCACGGTTCCACTCCCACCACGGTCTTGACCGACGACCATCCCGCCACTTTCAGCAACGTGCCGCGTGGTATGGCGACGGTGACGTTCGCCCAGATGCCCAGGCGCTTGGTGCGACACGGCGGCACCGAGTAGAGCGTCGTGATGATCGTCGCGATCACAACCAGCCAGAAGCACTCGTGCCGGCCGCCCGGCGCGACCAGCCATGCCAGCAGCCAGGCGGTCGCAAAGGTGATCCAGGTGAAGGTCCACGCCTCGCGCATGGTCATCCGGCCGCTCGGCAGCGGACGCTTCGGCTTGTTCACGGCGTCGATGTCGAAGTCGTAGATCTGGTTCAAGCCGTTCGATGCCGCGTTCAGCGCGGCGGCCATCAGCGCCCCGAGCAACGGGTAGACGACCAGCCACCAACTCCACGGCTCGCGGGGCGTGGCGCCAATCGCCGTCGCGCCGCCGGACGCCATCCCGAGCGCGGGAGCGAAGAGGGTGAAGGGGCGGGCGAACTCGAGATACATGCGGACGCGTTCCGAGCCGCTCATCGCGTCACCATCCAGGCGAGCGCGACGGCACACGCCGCGGAGAGCGCCGTGTTGATGAAATTCAGCATGTCGTTGTCGAGCATTCCCGACGACTCGAGCGTGGCGCTCAGCGAGCTTTCCACGAACGAGCCGGCCGTCGCGCCGATCGTCGCGAACCAGAGGCCGTTGCCCTTGACGAGACCGAGCGCCAGCGCGAGCGCCGAGAGCGCGAGCGCGGCGACCAGCCCGGCACAGGTGCCCTCGAGAGACACCGCTCCCGACGTGCCGGGACGCACACGGGCGAACGTGGGGAACAGGTACGTCCGGGTGCCCCAGGCCTTCCCGATCTCGCTCGCCACCGTGTCGCTGGCTCCGGCCACCAGCGCGGCCACCATGGCTAGGAGCGCGCCGTCCCGACAGGGTGAGAGCGCGGCGACCGTCGCCGCGAACGCGGCCAGCCCCGTGTTGGCGATCGCGTTCCCCGGGCCGCGACGGCCGCCTCGAGCCTCGGCGATCCCCAGCACCGATTTCCGTTTCAGTCCGAGCCGCGTCGAGACGGTGGCCGCCACGAACGACGCGAACAGCAGCGCCCAGCCCGCCGGGCCGGCGAACCCGAACACGGCAATCCCGATCACCGCGCCGACGACAGCGCCGGAGACGGTGACGGTGCCAGCGCGCCATCCCAGCATGGCGATCGGCACGTTGACGAGCACGGCGTACAGAAGCGAGGTGGGAAGCCAGGCCCACGCGGCGGCGCACGACGCGCCGTCGATCAGGGCGAGGCCGCCAAGGACGATGGCGGCGCCGATCGGCACCGAGATGTTGTCATCCAGCCGGACGTGCATCGACTCCACGCCGGCCGCTGCGATGGCGGCGAGCGCCGGCGCGCCGAGGGTGAAAAACAGGGGCGGGAGCGGCGAGACGGCGGGCCTCGTCCACCAGGCGAGCGCGGTGCCGGCCAGCCCGCCGGCCATGATGAACGCCAGCGAGCCGGCGAACGTCTTGTCCGGGTTCCATGGCAGGTGACGCCCCTGGGTGCGGGTGCCGACGATCGTGGCCGCACCGTCACCGAACGCGAGAATCCCCCAGGCGGCTGCGACGATGTCCGGCCTCCGCGGAAACGCGAGAATCAGGACGAGGATCGACAGCGGGTAGAAGAGGATCCCGAGCGGGTACCCGCGAGCGGCATCGCTTGGCCGGTACAGCGACGCGCCGCCGACGCGGGGCAGCACGAACAGGTTGAAGAGGAACGCGGTGACGGCGCACAACGCCGCCTGCCACCACGTGAGCACGCGTAGGAGCAGAGCGAACGACGCCATCGCCATGTGCAGCGATTGTCGTCGCGTTTCGGAGTAGTTCGTCACGCCGATCGCTCCCCGGACCGCTGCCCTTCAGCGCTCCGTAACTGGTCCAGCACCCGGGTGATGCCGTCGCGAAGCGGCGTGATCCGGTAGTCGAGATCCCGGATGGCCACCTCGCTGTCCATCGCCCAGTCCCGCGTGAGCACTTCGACGGTGCCGGCCGTCAGCAGCGGCGGCCGGCCAGTGATGGCCGCGCGCAGCTCCTCGACCGCGGCGATCATGCTGGCGAGCGTCGCCGGCACCCGCCGGGGCAGCGGGCGTCCCGTCAGGTCGCGGACGATTTCAAACACGCGCATTTGCGGCGCGTTCTCGCCGCCCAGCAGGTATCTCCCCCCGGGCGCTCCGCGTTCCAGCGCGGCGACGTGCCCCCTGGCGACGTCCTCGACGCACGCGTACGACCAGACACGGTCAGCGCCGATTACGCCGGGCAGCCGTCCCGTGAGGTGATCCGCCACCATCGTGCCCACGAGGTTCCCCTCGGTCAAGACCCCGGGTCCGTAGATCACCCCCGGATAGGTGCGGACCAGCGGCGCCCCGTCCGCAACTGCGCGCGACGCCAGTTCGTCCGCCAGCACCTTGGTGCGCTGGTAGTCGTTCCAGCGACCGGGCGTGGTGGCGCCCGTCGGCGGAAGCGCGAGGAACGACGAGGTGTATACGACCCGCGAGACCCGGGCGGCGCGTGCGACGTCCAGCACCTGCTGGAGGCCGCCAACATTGACCTCGTCGAAATCGGCCGGCCGCCTGCGCCAGACACTCACCAGGGCGGCCGTATGGCAAATGGCATCGCATTCCGCCACCGCGCTCGCCAGGGCAGACCGATCCCGCACGTCGCCGTCGAACAGGTCGCCCGGCACGCCGCTGGTCGTCGCATGTCGGGCATAGGCCACGGTGGAATGGCCTGCGGCCTGGAACGCCGAGACGAGTGCGCGACCGAGATAGCCGGTGGCGCCGGTGATGACGACTCGCATCAGGACGTGGATACGGTCGGGCCCTCGCCGACGAGCGTGGTGCGGACCGTTTGTCGCCAATATTCCAGGAGGTCGGTAAGCGTCTGGTCGATCGGGATGCGCGGCGTCCAGCCCAGTTCGTTCGTCAGCCGCGAGCGATCGCCCAGCACCAGCGGGGAGTCATGAGGCCGATAGCGCGCCGGGTCGCGGCGCACCTCGATCTTCGTCTGCGCCCGCGACAGGAGTGCTTCCAGGATGTCGCCGATGCGGTACGCCTGTCCGGCGCAGACGTTGTAGACGCCTCCCGCGGTGCCCCGCTCCACGATTGCCTGGTAGGCGCGGACCGTATCGCGAACGTCGGTCAGGTCGCGTCGTCCATCGAGGTTGCCGACCTCGAGTACCGGTGCGGACAGCCCCTGCTCGATTCGCGCGACCTGCCGGGCAACGCTCGACGCGAAGAAGGAAGGGTCCTGGCGCGGCCCGATGTGGTTGAACGAACGGGTCACCAGCACCGGGAGGCCCAGTTCGGCGGCCGCGTGAGTCCCGGTCATCTCCTGCGCCAGCTTGCTCACGCCGTATGGGCTGCCGGGGCCAATGGGATCGCTCTCGACGATCGCGCGGTCCTGGTCGCGGTAGACCAGTGCCGAGCCCGACACCAGGACCCGCGCCGGGCAGGCGATCCCGGCAAGCGCGCTGAGCAGGTGGTAGGTGCCCAGCACGTTGACTTCCAGCGTCCGGAGCGTCCGGTCCCACGACCTGCCGGCGTGCGCGATGCCGGCAAGATGGTAGACGAACGCGGGTCGGGCGTCCTCGACCGCCCGGCGGACGACGCCGGCATCGAGGATGTCCAGCTCGACCCACCGGCAGCGGGTTCCGGTTGGCGGCGGCGGAAGACGCTCTCCCGGCCGCCGCCAGGCGACGATCGGCCGCTCACCCGGCTCGAGCAGATCGAGCAGGTGGCTGCCGGCGAATCCCGCCGCCCCGGTGATGAGAACAGGTGCGTGCACCGCAGTCATCAATCTCCGTACTGCCGTGCGTAGTAGGCCTTGAACGCGGGATCGCCCTGCTTGATCGGGCGCCACCACCACTCGTTCTGCCGGTACCAGTTCACGGTGTCGCGCAGGCCGTCCTCGAACTTCGCCTGCGGCTGCCACCCGAGCCCGCGCAGTTTCGTCGTGTCGAGGCAGTAGCGGCGGTCGTGCCCGGGCCGGTCGGTTACGGGGCGAATCAGCGTCTCGGGCCGACCGAGCAGCGCGAGAATCCGCTTCGTCAGCTCGATGTTCGTCACCTCGTTGCCGCCGCCGACGTTGTAGACCTCGCCCTCCGTGCCGCGTTCGATCACCAGGTCGAGCGCGCGGCAGTGGTCGAGGACGTGCAGCCAGTCGCGGACGTTCATGCCGTCGCCGTAGAGCGGCACCGGGTGCTGGTCGCAGGCGTTGGTGATGAAGAGCGGGATGACCTTCTCGGGGAACTGGTAGGGCCCGTAGTTGTTCGACGCGCGGGTGATGACCACCGGCACGCCGTAGGTGGCCCAGTAGCTGTAGGCCAACCGGTCGGCGCCCGCCTTGCTCGCGGAGTAGGGGTTTCGCGGCTTCAGCTCGTCGGTTTCCCGGCTCGCGCCCGACGGCACGCTGCCGTACACCTCGTCGGTCGAGATCTGCACGAAACGGCGAAGGCCGGTCGCCTCGCGCGCCGCCTCGAGCAGCACGAAGGTGCCAAGCACGTCCGTGCGGATGAAGTCGCCGGCGCCGAGGATGGACCGGTCCACGTGTGTCTCGGCGGCGAAGTGGACGACGAGATTGGACCGCATCACCAGCGGCCGCACCAGTTCGGCGTCGGCGATGTCGCCGCGCACGAAGCTGTGCCGCGGATCGTCCATCACGTCGTGCAGGTTCTCCATCCGCCCCGCGTAGGTCAGTTTGTCGAGCGTCGTGATGCGCCAGTCGGGATGCGCCGCGAGCGCGTGCCGCACGAAGTTGCTGCCGATGAACCCTGCGCCGCCCGTGACGAGGACCTCAACCATCTTTTCTGCTCCAGTCGTAGGGGAGCGTCCCGTGGGGCTCGAGCCGGAACTCGTCCGGCTCATCGTACCGGTATGGCTCGGTCGGCGCGTTCACCACGAGCGCCACCGTGTCGCCGATGCACTTCCACCCGTGGTACACCAGGTTCGGCACCTGGACGAGCACGGGATTCTGCGATCCCACGAAGAACTCGTTCACGGCGCCCTCGGTCGGTGACCCGGGCCGCGTATCCACCAGCACCAGCTTCACCATGCCCGAGACGCAGGCAAAGTTGTCCAGTTGCGCCTTGTGATAGTGCCACGCCTTCACGACGCCGGGATAGGTGGCCGACACGTACACCTGCCCGAACTTCGTGAACAGCTCGCCATCGTCGGCGCGGAGGATCTCCATCAGCCAGCCGCGCTCGTCGGGGATCAGCCGCAGCGCCTTCGTCTTCACGCCCTCGATGCGGGGCGGCCGCGTGATGGTCGCGTAGGCCTTCGGGTCGTTCATGGACGCTCCTTCAACACCGGATGCCGACCTCGGAGTTGTCCCCAAGTTGCTTGGCGCTGGTGTACGTGAGCGGGCGAAGGCGCGTGCCCTTGCCGCCACTGAGGATCAGCCCTTTTCATGTGCGATGCCCCATCAGGCGCCTACCGGCCCATCCCGCCGCCGAGCGCGCCGAAGAAGTTCGAGAAGGTGCCGAGCCCGGCGAGCGTGAACGTGAAGTTGAACCGGTGGTCCGACTGGACCGGGTACAGCGGGTTGCCCTGCGGGAAGTTGTAGGTCTGGTACTCCACCGCGAAGCCGCAGCACTGCGCGTTGTAATAACCGATGATCCGGCTGTTCAGCATCGTCGAGCGGCCGATGTCGTAGTTGAACGTGTAGCTGCCGCCCACCCGGTTGGCGGACGTCCGGAGCGTGGCGGCGGCGTTGACGAAGTTGTCGCGCTGCGGGGTCAGGTCGAGCGTGCTCGTCGTGCGCCGTTGGCTGAAGCCGCCAGTCACGTGGAGCCAGTCGCTGACCGCCACCTGCCCGTCGGCAGCCATGCTCTGGATCACCGCCTCCTTCGGGTCGTATTCCATCCGGAAGTTGCCGTTGACCTGGTCGCCCGGTGACGCGCGCACGGTCACGCGGACGGGCGAGAAGTTGCTGGGCGCCAGCCCCGAGAAGCTGGTGGAATAGTTGAAGTCGTATTGGCTGGCACGGTCGTCCGAGTAGTAGGTCTGCGAGATCGACACGCCCAGGATCTCGCGGGCGCTGGCACCGCCCGCGCCACCCGAGCGCTTCGCCAGGAGACGGTTGGTGACGCCGTAATCCAGCCGGGTCGTGCCGCCGAGGATGTAGTCCGTGCCGTCCAGCTGGACGATCTGGTCGAAGTTGTCCACCTTGGTCACGCGCTGGACGGTGAAGAACGGCTCCACCGTGTGTTTCCACTTCTCGGCGTAGCCGTTGTTCGGGGTGTTCCACACGCGGTTGAACACCGGGCCCGTGACGCGCGACTGGAAATCGAAGTAGCGGCGCCCGATACCTTCGTCAATCACGCTGCCGTCGCCCCCGAGCGCCTGGCTGCGCGTCCAGTAGGTGCCGCGCCACGACACCGATGAGTTGACGGTCAGGAAGCGAAGTTTCGTGAACGGAATGCGGACGGTGGGCATCACGTCGAGGCGCGTGAGGCCGCGATCGGTGACGACGTCGCCCGAACGTGTTTCGCGCGCGATGTTGGCGTACTCGCTGTTGACAGAGAAGTAGAGCGGCGAGCCGAAGAGCGGACGCTCGTTGCGCGACAGTGTCACTCTCGGGGTGCCGCCGGTGAGGGTCGTGTCGTTGACGCCCGAGAAATACTCCGTCCGGTCGTAGCTCCCGTTCACCGTGAACCCGTCGACGTTGCCGCTGATGCTGCCCCCGAACGTGCGCGAACTGCGCGAGGCGTCGTAGATGTCGGTGTTGTAGGTCTGCTGGACGGTGATGTCCGTGAAGTAGTCGACGCGCCCGCGCGCGTTCCACCGGCGGCCGAGCGCCTGGTTCAGGTTGCCCCGGACCTCGTAGCTCTGGGTGGCCGGCAGGACGCCCTCGGTGCCGTCGCTATTCTGGAAGAGCGACTCGTGCTCGGTGAGGCGGTAGAACTTGATGAACCCGGAGGACCCGGGGGCCGACGCGTAGCGGTACTCGGCGCCCATGCCCTGCCCGCGCTTCGAGAACCAGTCGTGCATGAACGTGACGTCCTCGCTCCGGCCGATGGCCCAGAAGAAGGCGTTGCTCAGCGTGAAGCCCCGGTAGGTCGATGTGCCGTAGGTCGGCATCAGGAACCCGGTCGCGCGGTCGTCCTTCTTGATCGGGTAGAAGATCGCTGGGAAGTAGAACACCGGCACGTCCTTCGCCTTGAGCACGGCGTTCTTCAGGAACGCGTAGTGATCGAGCCGGAGCGTGATCGAACCCGACGTGATCTGCCAGCGCGGCGTCGGCTGGACGCAGGTGGTGAACCCGCCGTGCGTGATGCGGTACTTGTCGGGTCCGATCTTCTCGATCGTGTCGCCGTAGAAGTAGATGTCCGGTTCCTGTCCACCCATCGGGCTGCGCTTGGCCTCGGTCGCGAGCGTGGCGAACCCGCTGGCGTGATAAAAGGTGCCGAGGCGGGTCTCGGTGTTGAACTCCGCGCGGTCCGCCGAGATCTGCGCGTCCTTCTGCCGGAAGGTGACGTTCCCGCTGACCATCACCCGGTGCGTGTCGGTCCACGACTCCAGCTCTTCCGCGAAGAACTGCATGTCGCCGCGCTTGCACTCGACGGCGCCCTTCAGCTTGATGTGATTCTTCTCGATCCTGTCGATTGTCCACTGCTTGCAGCTGTCGAACCCGGTGTCGCTGGCCAGCCCCTGCTGAGCGAAGACGGGAGAAATGCCACAGGCCGCGAGGCAGATGAGGGTCGCCGCCATGCGGATCAGGATCGTCGATGGAGAAACACGCATGCCCGTGCCTAGGATGGAAAACGTCCTCGAATGATGAAAACTCGCCAAGAATATCACGTGTCGTGCCGAAATCGTGCCAGCACCTCGCCCACCAGGAAGATCGAGCCGGCCGCGCAGATCGCGGGGGCGTGACGCCACGCCGCTTCGAGGGCGAGCGCCGGTTTCTCCTCGATCTCGACCGTCCCTCGCCATCCCGCGCGCCGCGCCGCTTCGGCCAGTGAATCGGGCGTGAGCGCGCGATCGGTGTGCGCCCGGGTCACCACCAGATGCGACGCCCACGGGAGCAGCGGCTTCAACGTCCCGCTGACATCCTTGTCCTTCATGATGCCGAAGACGATGGGCAGCCCGCCTGGATGGACCTCCCTGAGATAGTCGGCCAGGACGCGGGCGCCTGCCGGGTTGTGCGCCGAATCGCAGAGCACCATCCTGCCCTGCTCGTCGGTGAGCAGGTCCAGGCGACCCGGCCAGCGCGTGGACGCCAGGGCCGCGACGATCGCCTCGGCGGGAATCGGCGTGCCGAGCGCGTCCACTTCCTCGAGCAGGCGCGCGGCAACCACCGCGTTCTGCACCTGGTGGCGGCCGTGGAGCGCGAGGCGCGCGGGCCCATAGTGACGCGCCGGCGTCGTCAGGTCCACCAGCGCCGCTCCGCCCTCGAAGTCCAGGATGTCCACCCTGCTCCCCCCTGCCGCGTGGATCATCAGCGCGCCCTGTTCCCGGCACGCGCGCTCGATCACCGACACCGCGTCGGGCTTCGTCTCCCCAACCACCACGCGCATCCCGCGCTTGATCACCCCGGCCTTTTCGCCGGCGATGGCGGCGATCGTGTGCCCCAGGAACCGCTCGTGGTCGAAGTCGATGGTCGTGATCGCCGCGGCAACCGGGGTGGCGACGTTGGTGGCGTCGAACCTGCCGCCCAGTCCCACCTCGAGCACGACGAAGCCGACGCGCGCACGCCGGAACAGCTCGAAGCCGATCGCCGTGGTCACCTCGAAGAACGTCGGCTCGGTCTCCAGGCGTCGCTGTTCCCGAAGACGGGCGACCGCCTGCTGCACGGTGGCCGCCGCCTCGATCAACTCGGCCGTCGCGACCGGCGTGCCGTCGATGGCGAAGCGCTCCTCGATGCGAACCAGGTGGGGCGAGGTGTACAGACCCGTTCGCAGGCCGGCCGCCCGCAATCCGGCTTCGACCATCGCCGCCACGGAGCCTTTGCCGTTGGTGCCCGCGATGATGACGGACGGCCACGAGCTCTGCGGGTCACCGAGTCCCGCGCAGATTGTGCGGACGTTCTCGAGGCCGAACTTGATGCCCAGCTTCTCGAGGCTGAAGAGGTAGGTCAGTGGGTCCACGGAACGTCGACCCAGGTCACGCCTTCTCGCCGGCGATTTCGACTCCCGGGTCTGTCGGATCCGGGGGGGCGGCCTGGGCGCCGGTCGACTTCGCGCCCATGAATCTCAGGGCCCGGGCGATCGTCGCCTTCAGTTCGCGCCGGTCCACCACCATGTCGATCATGCCATGCTCGAGCAGGAACTCGCTCCGCTGGAATCCGTCCGGGAGCTTCTGCCGAATGGTCTGCTCGATGACGCGAGGACCGGCAAATCCGACGAGGGCTTTCGGTTCGGCGATGTTCAGGTCGCCCAGCATGGCGAAGCTGGCGGTGACGCCCCCCGTCGTGGGATCGGTCAGCACCGAGATGAACGGCAGCCCCGCGCGGTCGAGCCGGGCCAGCGCCGCCGATGTTTTGGCCATCTGCATCAGCGAGAGCGCCCCCTCCATCATCCGGGCGCCGCCCGAGCACGAGACGATGATGACGGGGGTCCGGCGAGCGACGGCGCGCTCGATGGCGCGAGTCACTTTCTCGCCGACCACCACCCCCATGCTGCCGCCGATGAAGGTGTACTCCATCGCCGCAATCTCCGTCTCGATTCCCTCGAGAAAACCGGTCGCCGTGACGACGGCGTCCTTCATTCCGGTCGCCGCGATGCTCGCCTGCAGCCGGCTCTTGTAGGGTTTCGTGTCGGTGAATTCGAGCGGGTCCGTCGAGACGAGATCGGCGTCATGGATCGCGTAGTCGCCGTCGAACAGCATCGCGAGCCGCTCGGTCGCCGTCATCTTGAAGTGGTGCGCGCACCGGGGGCAGACGCCGACGTTGGCCGACAGGTCCTTGTTGTAGATCAACTGGGTGCAGTCGGGGCACTTGAGGTACAGCCCCTCCGGCACGCGGCTGACCTTGTCGGTCGGGGCCATCGGCTTGCGCGTCTTGGTGAACCAGGCCATTGAGGGAGCTTATCAGAATGACTCCTGTTGGTGTAGACTCAGCCCCGCCTTGGACTTTCGCTATGTCGCCCTCGAGGGGCCGCCCGGAGTCGGCAAGACGGCGCTGGCCGAACGCCTGGCCGCTCACGTCGATGCGACGACCGTCCTGGAGGAAACGGACAACCCGTTCCTGGGGGACTTCTACGCCGATCGTCCCGGCGCCGGCCTTCAGGCGCAGCTCTTCTTCCTTCTCAACCGCCACCGGCAACAGGAGGCACTGCGCCAGGCGGACCTGTTCAGCCAGGCCACGGTGTGCGACTACCTGTTCGAGAAGGACCGGATCTACGCGTACCTGAACCTCGACGACAACGAGTTGTTCATCTACCAGCGGCTCTACGAGCTGCTGGCCCGCGACGTGGCGCTGCCTGACCTCGTGGTCTATCTCCAGGCCCCTTCCGAGATCCTGATCAAACGGCTGCGGGTGCGCGACCCGGAGCAGGAGCCTTACAGCCCCAACCCGGCCTACGTGCAGAAGCTCAACGAGGCCTACCAGCACTTTTTCTTCCACTACGCGGCGACCCCGCTGCTCGTCGTCGAAACCTCGCAGTTCGACCTGGCCGGAAGCGACGAAGCCCTCGACGACCTGCTGCGGCAGATCCGCGGCATGGGCCGAGGCACGCGGTACTACGTGCCGAGAACCAAAGGGTAGGGAAGGAGCCGTTCGTGAGAATCGACGCCATGACCAGGCTTGTGTTGCCCTCTCGCTTCCCGGCCGCGCTGGCCGTTCTTGTCGTGCTTCCCGTGTGGGGGCTGGTCGCCGGCTGCGCCAGCGTGCCATCGGCACCCTCCGCGCCAGTGGTCACGTACGAGCAGAAACTGGGCTGGATCCTCCGCCTCGAGGACCAGCGCGTGCTCCACGACCCGGTCGTGCCCTCGCTGGTGTCCGTGCCCGCCGCGGGCGGTCGCGTGGCGGTGGTCGCCTCGCCGCCCGCCGCCGACCTCGTCCAGTTGCTGGCAGACCCCGACGGGCGCATCCGGCGCCGTGCCGCGATCGCCATCGGCCGCGTCGGGCTGAGGTCGGGCGCGAAGCCGCTTGCGGCGGCCCTGGCTGGTGATGAGGAACCCGAGGTCAGGCAGGTGGCGGCCTTCTCGCTCGGCCTGCTCCGGGACCCGTCCGCCATCGATGCGCTCCGTGCAGGTCTTCGCGATAGCTCTCCGCTCGTGCAGGGCCGCGCAGCCGAAGCCCTGAGCGTGCTGGGCGACACGGCCAGCGCCCCGGCGATCGGGGAGATGGTCTCCGCGCACGTGAAGGCCGGCGCGGTCGCGGGCCTCGCACCCGACGACATGGCAGACACGCATCCGCCGGCGGTCGACGCGTTCCGTCTCGGCGTCCTGGCGCTCGGACGCCTGAAGGCGTATGACGCGCTCGCCAGGGCCGTGCTCGGTCCGTCCGGCGCTCCGCTCGTGACGTGGTGGCCGGTCGCCGCAGCGTTGCAGCGAACCGAAGACCGGCGGGCGCTCGGCGCCCTGCTGGCGCTCGCGCGCGGCGCGAGCAGCGTCGGCCGGGCGTTCGCGGCGCGCGGCCTCGGCGTGCTGAAGGACGCGGCCGCGATCGACACGCTGACCTCGCTGGCCAGGGACTGGCCGCTGGATACGAAGGCGGCCATCTCGGCGGTCAAGGCGATGGGGCTGATCGGCGACCGCCGGGCGGGCGGCCCGCTGCTGACGCTGCTGCAGGCGAAGGGTCTCGACCCGCTCCTGCACCTCGAGGTGATTGCCGCGCTGGGCGCGACGCGCTCAACGGGTGCGCTCGATCCGCTGATGGACCTGGTCTCGCACGCCTCTCCCGCGGTCCGGGCGGCCGCGTTCCGAAGCCTGCGCGAGATCGATCCGCCGAGCTTCCTGCTCGTGCTGTCCGGCCTCGACGCGGACCGGCACTGGAGCGTCCGGGCCGCGATTGCTTCGATCCTGGGGACGTGCGATCGCGACACGGCGCTTCCACGCCTCTCGGCGATGTTGAAGGACCAGGACCTGCGGGTGATTCCCGCCGTGCTCGCCGCGCTCGTGAAGATCAAGGCGCCGAAGATCGAGGGGACGCTGCTCGAGTGGCTCAAGCACGACGACGTGGTGGTGCGCGCGGCCGCGGCGTCCGGCCTCGGTGAGGTGAAGCCGGCCGGCGGTGACCGCGCGCTCGTCGAGGCGTTCCACGCGGCGGCGCGCGACGAGGCGTACGGCGCGCGCACGGCGTCGCTCGACGCGCTGCTGAAGTACGGTCCAGAGGTAGCGAGAGCCGCGCTTCGCGAGGCGCTCGCCGACAAGGATTGGGCGGTGCGCGTGCACGCGGCCGCGCGGCTCGAGCGGATCGAATCGACCACCGACACGGCCGCGGCCATCCGGCCCGCGCCGACCAACCGTCCGCCGTCCTTCTACGAATCGCCGGACCTCGTGTCGCCCACCGTCTCGCCCCACGTCTACATCGACACGGAGCGCGGGACGATTGAGATCGAGATGGCGGTGATCGACGCGCCGCTCACCTGCCTGAACTTCATGGCGCTCGCGCGCAAGGGCTTCTTCGCGGGAAGCGAGTGGCACCGCGTCGTGCCGAACTTCGTGGCGCAGGATGGCGACCCGAGAGGCGACGGCGAGGGCGGCCCTGGCTACACGATTCGCGACGAGATCAACCAACGCCCCTACCTGCGCGGAACGATGGGGATGGCGCTCGAATGGGCGGACGCGGGCGGCAGCCAGTTCTTCCTGACGCACGCACCGCAGCCGCACCTCGATGGGCGATACACGGTGTTCGGTCAGGTCGTGGCGGGCCTCGACGTGCTCGATCGGATTCAGCCGTGGGACCGGATCACGCGCGTACGCGTGTGGGACGGGAAGAGCATGTCGGGACGATAGGGGAAGAAGGATTCAGGATTCAGACGTACAAGAAAAAAGGGGGCGACGCTCGCCCCCTCTACTTGCGGCAGTCGAACCTACCGCTTCTTGCCGGCCTTCTTGGCGGGCTTCTTCGCAACTTTCTTTGCCATGTCCTTATCCCCCCCTTCATCGGTGATGTGCGCGTGAGTGTGCGTCCCGGTGAACGCCGCTGTTCGCGAGTGCAGGCGCCCTGGGTCGCTCTCCGCTTCGTGGCTCGATCCCGCAGGCGCGGAACCAAGGCATCTCGGAATCGGGAGGTGCCGGCGACTGGTGCTCTTCGCCGTTTGTCCTCCCAGCGACTTGCCGTTCAGTTATCAAAACGTCGCCGAGGGATCACAAGGCGTGGGCTAAGCCCGCCTCGCTCATACTGCATGTAGATTATGGTTGAGAAAAACCCTATGTCAAGCAGAAAGTGACATCAGGCGTCGGCTTTTCGTCGCCGAATGCGCATCGTGGGCGCGATCACCACGCGCCGAACGCGAGCGCGCACACGTGGCGAGCGCTGGCAAACGCTGATGCGACGCGGGTTCGATGTGTCAGGGCCTGCCTCCACGATCACGACGGATCACGCGACGATCACGACGGAGCACACAACGCACGCGGAGGACGACACGCGCCGTCACGCGCGCCCCGCGTGACCTCACATCGCGGCGCAGGCGCGTCTTTGTGGCCTTTGTGACCGTGGTGGGTGTCGATCGTGTCGTGGAGCAACGGCCCGCGTGAATCGCGGACGGCGGGCCGGTCAGCGTGAGGACTGCGGAGCGTGCAGGCGATCGAGCGCCTCCGTGGCGGCGCGCCAGGTGCTAGCTTCGGCGCCTCGCACGCGTGCCGCGCGCCTGTACATCTCGATCGCACGGGCACGCTGGTCCGAGGCCTCGAGCAGTCGCCACCACAACGCCGTCGCGCGCAGCAGCTCGCACGCCTGCGGCGACGCCGGTCCGCACGCCTGCGCGATCTCGCTGTCCGCCGCGTCGAAGCGGGCGTCGAGAATCGCGTCGTAGCAGCGGGCCAGGGCGGGCGCGTAGGGCAGGGTGCCCGCGGAGACGCGGCCTAGCGGCAGCGCCGGGAGGACGGCGACGACGACGCACAGGACAAAGGTCCGGTGCCAGAGGCGGGATCACGGATAGCTCGTGCGGAGGCTCTGTTTCCTGGCATGCCGCTCGAACGCGAGCTCCACCAGGCGGTCCAGCACCGCCGCGAAGGTGAGCCCGCTCGCTTCCCACAATTTCGGGAACATGCTGATCGTCGTAAAGCCGGGAATCGTGTTGATCTCGCTCACGTACAGGCCGCCGGTTTCGCGCGACAGCAGGAAGTCCACGCGCGCAAACCCTGCGGCATCCACCGCCAGGAAGGCTTCCACCGCCAGGCGCTGCACCTCGGTCGTCACCGCCTCGTCCAGCGGCGCGGGGATCAGCGAGGTTGATTCTTCGATGTACTTCGCCTCGTAATCGTAGAACTCGCGCGACGGCACGATCTCGCCAGGCACCGACGCCTCGGGCCGATCGTTCCCCAGCACCGAACACTCGATCTCGCGCGCGGCCGGCACGGCCGCCTCGACGACGATTTTCCGGTCGAACTCCGCCGCGAACGTGATGGCCGACCCGAGGTCGGCGACCGTCTTCACCTTCGAGATCCCGACGCTCGACCCGAGATTCGCGGGCTTCACGAACAGCGGGAAGCCCAGGCGCCCGCCGATCGTCGCGGCCACCGCCTGCGGCGCCGCTTCCCACTCGCTCCGCAACACCACGACGTGCGGCACCAAGGGCAGGCCGCGGCCGGCGAAGGCCACCTTCATCATCGCCTTGTCCATGGCAACCGCGGAGGCCAGGACACCGGCGCCGATATACGGCACGCTGCCCAGTTCCAGCAACCCCTGCACGGTGCCGTCTTCTCCAAATGGCCCGTGCAACACCGGGAAGATCAGGTCGAGCGCCAGCCCCGCGACGTAGGCGTTCTCGCGCCCCGGCGTTTCCCCGGTCGCCCGTTCCACCGTCAGCAGGGTCTCTTCGCCCGGGTGCGGCACGAGATACGTCTCGCGTCCCGCGCGCCCGACCCGCCCCGACTCCTGGCGCGCCTTGGCGATCACTTCGGCCGCCACGACGACCGTCGGCGGCCGGTCGGAAATCGTCCACCGACCATCCCGTTCGATGCGAATGGGTACCGGGTCGAACCGCTGCCGATCGAGGTTCGCGATGACCGATGCCGCCGACGCCAGCGAGACCTCGTGCTCGCTCGATCGTCCGCCGTAGATCACGCCGATACGCAGTTTTCTCACGTGGTAGACGCCCCCGGGATTGTCACAACAGGCGGGATGCCCGTGCGCTGACCAGGCCGGATGTCATGCGGGCAGGCAACACGTCGCCAGACCCGTCATACTATACCGCAATGGCCGCGACTTTCGGATTCCGCGTGACCGCCACGGATGGGGCGGCGCGCCGGGGTGAAATGACGACGGCGCACGGCACCGTCCAGACCCCAGCCTTCATGCCCGTCGGGACGCAGGGGACCGTCAAGGCCGTCCTTCCCCGCGACCTGGTGGACCTCGGCACCGAGATCATCCTCTCGAACACCTATCACCTGTATCTCCGCCCCGGCGACCGCCTGGTGGCCCGGCACGGGGGGCTGCACCGGTTCATCGGGTGGGAACGGCCAATCCTCACTGACAGCGGCGGATATCAGGCGTTTTCGCTCAGCGCGCGGCGCACCATCGACGAGCGGGGCATCTGTTTCAGGTCGCACCTGGACGGTAGCGAACACCTCCTGACGCCCGAGAAGGCCACCGACATCCAGGCGAACCTGGGGTCGGACATCGCCATGGCCCTCGACGAGTGCCTCGCCTATCCGGCCACCCGCGACGAGGCCGCGGCGTCGATGGAGCGGACCCTGCGCTGGGAAAAGAGGTGTCGGGAGCAATTCGCCCGGCTGGGCGACCAACCGGGCGCCCTTGCCACCGCCCCCACCATCTCCAACCCCGGCCAGGCCCAGTTCGGAATCGTCCAGGGTGGCACACATATGGACATACGTGTGGCGAGCGCCCAGGCGACGGTCGGTCTCGGTTTCGAGGCCTACGCGATTGGCGGCCTCAGTGTAGGGGAATCGCCCGAAACGATGTATGAGGTGGTCGGCGCGACGGCGCCTCACCTTCCGGCGGACCGCCCCCGGTATTTGATGGGAACCGGCACCCCGGTGGACCTCGTCGAGTCGGTCGCCCGGGGGATCGACCTGTTCGACTGCGTGATGCCCACCCGGAACGCCCGGAACGGGCAGCTCTTCACCAGCGAGGGGCGCCTGAACATCAAGAACGCCCGACACGCGGACGATCCGGCGCCCCCGGATCCCCGGTGCGTTTGCTATACTTGCCAGCACTTCTCGAGGGCGTACCTGCGTCACCTGTTCATGGCCGGCGAAATCACTGCCGCCACCCTTAACACGTTGCACAACCTCAACTTTTACCTTGACAGCATGAGGCGGATCAGAGAGGCTATTGCGTTTGGCTCGTTCGATCAACTGAGACAGGAATATCGTCGGATCTTTGCCCGCCGGTCGGTCGACTCATGACATCATTGCTTCACATCGCCCTTCCGGTTGTGGCCATGGCCGCACCGGGCGACTCCAACGTCAGCCCATGGGTGCAGTTCCTGCCCTTCGCGCTGGCGCTGGCCATCGTCTATTTCGTGCTTCTGCTGCCGATGAAGCGCAAGCAGAAGAAGGTTCAGCAGTTCCTCGAGGCGCTGAAAGTCGGGGACCGCATCGTCACCAGCGGCGGGATCCACGGCACCATCGTGAAGATCGCCGACCGGTCGGTGAAAGTGCAGATCGCTGACAAGGTGAACATCGAGATTTCCAAGGCCGCGATCGCGGGTCTCCAGGGCCAGGAGCCGGTCGTGCCCGACAATTCCCAAGCATGAACAACCTTCGCTGGCGCATCCTCCTCATCGTCGTCATCATCGGCGCATGCCTCTGGGCGATTATCCCGCCCGACCAGAAGATCCGGCTGGGGCTCGACCTGAAAGGCGGCGTGCACCTTGTCCTGCGCGTCAATACCGACGATGCGCTGAAGCTCGAGACGGAGACCACCGCCGAGCGTCTACGCGAGGATCTCGAGAAGGCTGGCGTGACGGGCGCGACCGTCAGGACGCTGGGGCCGAGGGCGTTCGAGGTGATCGGCGTTCAGCCGGCCCAGGACGCGCTCCTGCGGTCGTCCGCGGCGGGCGTCGAGGCCAGCTTCAACCGGGAGAGCGGGGCCTCGGGCGCCTACCGGTTCGTGATGAAGCCCAACGTGGCGATCGACCTCGCCCGCGCCGCGGTCGACCAGGCGCAGCAGACGATCGAGCGTCGCGTGAACGACCTGGGCGTCGCCGAGGCATTGATCGCCCGGCAGGGCACCAACGACGATCAGTTGCTCGTCCAGTTGCCCGGCGTCACCGATGTGGCGCGCGCCAAAGGCGTCATCCAGTCCATGGCGCTCCTCGAGCTGAAGCTGGTGGAGCAGGGGTCGGCGCCCTCGCGCGAGGCGCTTCTGCAGGCGACCGGCGGCCAGGAGCCCGCGGGAACCGAGGTGCTGCCCGGGATCGAGGGCCGCGTCGCGGCCGGCGAGCGGCCGCAGATCGTATATTTCCTGGTCCGCAAGGTGCCGGTGATTACGGGCCGCGACCTGCGCACCGCGAGGCAGGGCCCCGACAGCTTCAACCAGCCGGCCGTGCACTTCTCGGTCAAGTCAGACGGCGCCATCAAGTTGGGCAAGGCCACCGGCGAGAACATCAACCGGCGGCTGGCGATCGTCCTCGACCGGTCGGTGGTCTCGGCGCCGAACATCGAGGGCCGGATCACCGACGAGGGACAGATCTCCGGCAGCTTCACGATGCAGGAAGCGGAAGACCTCGCGCTCAAGCTGCGGTCGGGCGCGCTGCCCGCCACGCTGACCTACCTGCAGCAGCAGACGATCGGCCCGACGCTCGGCGCCGACTCGATCCGCTCCGGGCTGATCGCGTCGCTCGCCAGTCTCATGCTGGTCGCCCTGTTCATGCTGTTCTACTACAGGCTGTCCGGCATCAACTCGGTCGTCGCCCTAGTGTTCAACCTGGTCATCCTGCTCGGCGCGATGTCATACATCGGCGCGACGATGACGCTGCCTGGCATCGCCGGCTTCGTGCTCACGATGGGCGTCGGCGTCGATTCGAACGTGCTGATCTTCGAGCGCATCAAGGAGGAGTTGGAGGCGCAGCGCGGCGTGAGGGCCTCGATCAACGCCGGCTTCAGCCGGGTCTTCCTCACGCTGCTCGATACGCACATCTCGGCGCTGATTTCCGCGGCGTTTCTGTTCCAGTTCGGCACCGGCCCGATCCGGGGCTTCGCCACCACGTTGACCTTCGGGTTGATCTCGAACCTGTTCACCGCCACGTTCGTGTCGAAGACGCTCTTCGAGATCGTGCTGTCGCGGCGGCCGGCGCAGGCCCTGAGCATCTAGTCGGTTTTTCAAAGCCATGCACATTCTCAAGAACCCGAACTTCAATTTCATCAAGTACCGGTGGCATGCCCTGGTGCTGTCGTGGGTGATCATCCTCGCCGGCGCAGGCGTGGTGATGACGAAGGGCCTGTCGCTCGGCGTCGAGTTCTCCGGCGGGACGATCGTCATCCTGCGGTTCGATGCCGTGCCCGGCATCGACCAGGTTCGCTCGGCGCTCGACAAGACGTTCCCCGGCGGCGGCCAGGGCGTCGTCGTGCAGCGCTACGGTGACGTCAGCCAGCGCGAGATCATGGTGCGCGTCCCGCACGTCGGGGAGGAGTCGGGCACCGAACTGGTGAGCGCGGCCGACGACGTGACGAAGGCGATCGCGGCGGCCAACCTCGGGAAGTTCACCGTGGAAGGCACGGAGATCGTCGGCCCGGTGGTCGGCCAGGACCTGCGGACCAAGGGGTTGCTCGCGACGGTGCTGTCACTCGGCGGCATCCTGCTCTACATCACGTTCCGCTTCCAGCTCAGTTTCGCCGTCGGCGCGGTCATCGCCACCTTGCACGACCTGCTGATTACGATGGCGTTCCTGTCGTTCTTCCGGTACGACTTGTCGCTGAACGTCATCGCCGCGGTGCTGACGCTCACCGGCTACTCGATGAACGACACGATCGTCATTTTCGACCGGGTGCGCGAGAACCTGCGCGGCATGCGGCGCGACAACCTGAACGACGTGGTGAACGTGTCGGTCAACCAGACGCTGAACCGGACGATCATCACCGGCGGCACCACGCTGCTGTCGGTTGTCGCCCTGTTCTTCTTCGGCGGCGAAGTGCTGCGCGGCTTCGCGTTCGTGATGATCGTCGGCGTGCTGACTGGCACCTATTCGAGCATCTTCATCGCGGCGGCCATCGTCACGTTCTGGCGGCACGGCAAGGGCGGGGCGCGCATCGTGGCCTCGGCCCCGACGACGGCGCCCTCGGCCAGGACGGCAGCCACCGCGCGGCAGCGCAAGAGCTCGCGCGACGGCGCCCGCGCGTCGTAGGGCGTCCCCCCGATGACGCTCGTCTACGCGGTCCTGCTTGGTGTCATTCAAGGGCTGACCGAGTTCCTCCCGGTCTCGAGCTCAGCCCACCTCATTCTCGCCCGCGCGTTTTTCGGCTGGGACCCGGAGCAGTTCGGCATGGCGTTCGACGTGGCCTGCCACGTTGGGACGCTGATCGCCGTGCTGGTCTATTTCCGGCCGGAAGTCCTCGCGATGATCCGGGCGGTTCCGCGGCTGGGCACGCTGCTCGGCGACCGGCCCGATCCCGCGGCGTGGATGATCCTGCTGCTCGGGGTCGGCACCATTCCCGCCGTCATCGTGGGCGTGCTCTTCGGCAAGGCGATCGAAGGGGGGCTTCGGCGGCCCGAGGTGGCGACCGTGACGCTGGCCGTGGTGGCCCTGGCGTTCTTCGTGGTCGAGCGCTACGGTGCGAAGCAGCGCACCCAGTCGTCGCTGGGCATCCGGGACGCGGTGCTCATCGGGTGCGCGCAGGCTTTGGCCCTCGTGCCCGGCGTCTCGCGCTCCGGTTCCACGATCGCGGCGGCCATGGCGCTCGGCATGCGCCGCGACGAGTCGGCGCGGTTCGTGTTCGTGCTCGGCATCCCGGTGATCCTCGCGGCGGCCGTCAAGGAGGGGTTTCCCTTCCTGATCCACGGGCTGCCGCCCGGTGAGGCGGGGCTGTTCGCGGCCGGCATCGTCTCGTCGGCGATTGTCGGCTACGTTGCCGTGAGGTTCTTCATCCGCTACGTCGCCGGTCATTCCCTCGCGGCGTTCGCCTGGTATCGCCTGGCGCTGGCCGCGGCCGTCGTGGTCTGGTGGTTCGGCCGATAGGTCCATGGCAACACCGCGAGCGATTCACTGGCTGCGCCGTCGGTTCGTCACCGGCTTTTTCGTCACGGTCCCGTTGATCATCAGCGTGGCGGCCCTCGTCTGGATCTTCCACCTGATCGACGACTTCAGCGGCCCGGTCTACGACCGCTGGCTGGGCCGCCACGTCGCGGGCCTCGGTCTGGCCACGACCGCCGCGGTCCTGCTGCTGGTGGGCGTGATCGCGAGCAACGTGCTGGGCAAGCGGCTGCTCGCGCGCGGAGAGGGCTACCTGGCCCGGATTCCGGTCTTCCGCACGATCTACTCCCCGGTCAAGCAGTTGCTTGCGGCGTTTTCGCCCGACAACGAATCCGGACTCAAGCGCGTGGTGATGGCGCGGGACGCGGGCGGCGGCCTGCGGCTCGGGTTCCTGACGAAGGAGTTCGAGATGGACGCGGGGGACGGAGGTGGCCCACAGCTGTTCGCCACGGTGTACGTTCCGACCAACAATCTGTACCTCGGCGACGTGTACGTCTACCCGCGCGGGGCCCTCCTGTTTCCGGAGATCACGGTCGAAGAGGGCGTGCGGATTTTCCTGACGGGCGGGATGGCGATGGCGGCGCGGATCCCGACGTGGGACCGCGGAAGCGGGCACCCCTTCGTAGGGGCGGCCGCCCGGTCACCCTGCCCGGACCATTTGTCAGGCAGCCCCCCGCTTCCCTATAATCGGTGAAGCTCGAGCGGGCGAGCCTTGCTTGTCCGGAGTTCCTCCCTGGCTCCCCCGGGTGCTACAGCGCCCGGGATTGACGGTTCTGCCCCCGTATTCAACCGAACAAAGAGGTGACATGAACGTGCTTTCTTTGCTACCGAGACGCGCCGGCCCACGTGTGCGCAGACAGCGGCGCTCGTTTGCGATCCTACTGGTCTTCATGGCGGCGATCTTCCTGCTATCCGCGCCCGTCGCGATGGCGGCCGCGCAGCCCCCGGACGCGGCCGAGGCGACCCAGCCCGCGGGCGGCGAGGCCAACCTGCGCCTCCCCGACCTCGGCCAGTCCGAGTTCATGGGAATCAACGGACGGACTCTCCTGATGTCAGGCCTTGGTGTCTGTGTGCTGGGGCTGCTATTCGGCCTGGTCGTCTACCGCCAGATCGAGGCGCTGCCGGTGCACGCGTCGATGCGGGAGATCTCCGAGCTGATCTACGAGACGTGCAAGACGTACCTGCTCCAGCAGGGGAAGTTCCTGATGATCCTCGAGGCCTTCATCGGGGTCATCATCGTCATCTATTTTGGCGTGCTGCAGCACTTCGAGGCGTCCCGGGTCATCATCATCCTTGCCTTCAGCGTGCTCGGAATTGCGGGGAGTTACGGCGTGGCGTGGTTCGGCATCCGGATCAACACGTTCGCCAACTCGCGGACGGCATTTGCCAGCCTGAAGGGGAAACCGTTCCCGGTGTTCGCCATCCCGCTCAAGGCGGGCATCAGCATCGGGATGCTGCTGATCAGCGTCGAGCTGTTCATGATGCTCGCCATCCTGCTGTTCGTCCCAGGTGACTACGCCGGCCAGTGCTTCATCGGCTTCGCGATCGGCGAGTCGCTCGGCGCCGCGGCGCTCCGCATCGCCGGCGGCATCTTCACGAAGATCGCCGACATCGGGTCCGACCTGATGAAGATCGTCTTCAACATCAAGGAAGACGACGCGCGCAACCCGGGCGTCATCGCGGACTGCACGGGCGACAACGCGGGCGACTCAGTGGGCCCGACGGCCGACGGATTCGAGACGTACGGCGTCACCGGCGTGGCGCTGATCTCGTTCATCCTGCTGGCCGTGAACGAACAGGCGGTGCAGGTGCAGCTGCTCGTCTGGATCTTCGTGATGCGCATCATGATGATCGTGGCCAGCGGCCTGTCGTACCTGCTCAACGGCATCTGGGCGAAGGCGAAGTACGGCACCGCCGACAAGATGAACTTCGAGCACCCGCTGACGACGCTGGTGTGGCTCACGTCCATCGTCTCGGTGGTCATCACCTACCTGGTGTCGTACCTGCTGATTCCGCAGCTGGGCGACGGGACGCTCTGGTGGAAGTTGTCCACCGTCATCACGTGCGGGACGCTGGCCGGCGCCATTATCCCCGAGCTGGTGAAGGTGTTCACCTCGACCGAGTCGGCGCACGTGAAGGAAGTCGTGACGTCGGCCCGCGAGGGCGGGGCATCGCTCGACATCCTGTCGGGCCTGGTGGCCGGGAATTTCAGCGCCTACTGGCTGGGCCTCACGATCGTGGCGCTGATGGGCATCGGCTTCCTCGTGAGCACGCAGGGATTCGGCGACCTGATGATCGCCCCGGCGGTGTTCGCATTCGGCCTGGTGGCGTTCGGTTTCCTCGGCATGGGCCCGGTGACGATCGCGGTTGACTCGTACGGCCCGGTGACCGACAACGCGCAGTCGGTCTTCGAGTTGTCGATGATCGAGACGCTGCCGAACATCAAGCAGGAGCTGAAGAAGGAGTTCGGCTTCGACGCGAACTTCGGCGTGGCCAAGGATCTGCTGGAGGCGGGCGACGGCGGCGGCAACACGTTCAAGGCGACCGCCAAGCCGGTGCTGATCGGCACCGCCGTGGTCGGCGCGACGACGATGATCTTCTCGATCATCGTGATGCTGACCCACCGGCTGCAGCCCGAGCTGGTGGCGAACCTGTCGCTGCTCCACGCGCCGTTCCTGCTGGGGTTGATCACCGGCGGGGCGGTGATCTTTTGGTTCGCGGGCGCGTCCATCCAGGCCGTGTCAACCGGCGCGTATCGGGCCGTGGAGTTCATCAAGCGGAACATCAAACTCGAAAGCTCCGAGAGGGCGTCGGTGGCCGACAGCAAGAAGGTGGTGGCCATCTGCACGCAATACGCGCAGAAGGGGATGTTCAACATCTTCCTCACGGTCTTCTTCTCGACGCTGGCGTTCGCGTTCCTCGAGCCGTATTTCTTCATCGGCTACTTGGTGTCGATCGCGCTGTTCGGCCTCTACCAGGCCATCTTCATGGCGAACGCGGGCGGCGCGTGGGACAACGCCAAGAAGATCGTCGAGGTGGAGCTGAAGGAGAAGGGGACGCCACTGCACGCCGCGACGGTCGTCGGGGACACGGTGGGCGACCCGTTCAAGGACACCTCGTCGGTGGCGATGAACCCGGTCATCAAGTTCACGACGCTGTTCGGGTTGCTGGCGGTCGAGCTGGCGGTCCAGTTGACGGCCCAGGTGGGGTCGACGGTGACCTGGATGCTGAGCGGGATTTTCTTCCTGATTTCGATGATCTTCGTGTGGCGTTCGTTCTACGGGATGCGAATCCAGGCGGAGAAGTAGCGGGGGGTGGGGTCCTGCCAGAGGGCCCCATCCGAGGTTCGGTTTGACTTGCAGTCCCAGTGATCGCTACAATACTTCGATTTCGGTCCCGCGGGCGCCCCACGTCAAGCCTAGCCCGACGGTACCCGAACATCCACTTTTGTAAAACCGGTGTCTAAGTATTCAGGCGTGTCCGGGTTGGCCGTTCGTTGACACCCACTTTTCGGACTAGTTATAATCGGCCGCCTTGCCTGAGAACGAACGAGCAGGAGGAGTAGACCGGTGCCACGCGACCTGTTTGGTGACGTAGTCAGTCCTTCCATCACGATCGGGAGCAAGAAGTGGTACACGGTGCCACTCTCGTTTCTCGTGCATGCGGTCGTGATCGGGGCGATCGTAATCGTGCCGCTGATGGCGGCCGATGTGCTTCCGACGCCGCCGATCATGATGGCGTTTGCCGCGGCTCCGCCGCCGCCACCGCCACCTCCACCGCCGCCCCCGCCGCCGGCCCAGGCCGCCGCGGCGGTGCCGCCCCCGGACGTCAACCCGAACGCCGCGCCCGTGCAGGCGCCATCCCAGATCAAGCCTGAGACCGGCCTGAACACCGGCCTCGAGGGCGGAGTCCAGGGTGGCGTCGAGGGCGGGGTGTCCGGGGGCGTTATCGGAGGCATCGTGGGCGGATTGCCTGAAGCTGCGCCGCCGCCGCCGGTGCAGGCGCCGGTCCGCGTCGGTGGCAACATCAAGCCACCCACGAAGACCCGTGACGTCAAGCCGGTCTACCCGGCAATCGCCCAGTCGGCCCGTGTGCAGGGCGTGGTCATCATCGAGGCCACCATCGGACCCGATGGCAAGGTCAATGATGCCAGGGTCCTGCGCTCGATCCCGCTGCTCGACCAGGCCGCGCTCGACGCGGTGAAACAGTGGGTATTCACGCCGACGCTCCTGAACGGCGTGCCCGTGCCGGTCATCATGACGGTCACGGTCAACTTCACGCTGCAGTAGAGTGGCGGGGAGGCAGGAGATCGCTTCGGAAGCGCAAGCATAACGCCAGGATGAGACCCGGCGGCCTGTAACTCGTACAGAACACTCGGAGGATGGTCAGATGAATCTGCTCGAAATGTGGAATGCGATGGGATGGTTTGCGAAGGGTATCGCCTACGTGCTCTTCTTCATGTCGATGCTGTCGTTTGGTGTGGCCATCGAGCGCATTTACACGTATGTCCAAGCGCGCAAGCAGTCGAAGTTGTTCGCGCCGCAGGTGGCCAAGGCTCTCAAGGAAGGCCGCCTGAAGGACGCCATTGCGCTGGCCGGCAAGAAGGAATACCGCTACAGCCATCTGGCGAAGGTCGTGCTCGCAGCCCTGCAGGAATACCAGTACTCGCAGGAGGGTGGCGAGAAGATGAGCAAGGAAGACACGGTTGACACCGTCCGCCGCGCCATCCAGCGCGCCTCGGCGCTCACCGGCTCCGACCTCAAGAAGATGGTGTCGGCGCTCGCGACCATCGGCGCCACGGCCCCGTTCGTCGGGCTGCTCGGCACGGTCGTCGGCGTCATCAACGCGTTCCAGGGTATCGCATCCACCGGGTCGGGCGGCATCGGCGCCGTGTCGGCCGGTATTGCCGAAGCGCTCGTCGAGACCGCGCTCGGGCTGCTCGTCGCCATCCCGGCCGTGTGGTTCTACAACTACCTCACCGGTCGGATCGATTACTTCAACGTGGAGATGGACAACTCCTCGTCGGAGATGGTGGACTTCTTCATCAAGAAGTCGTAAGTCGGCGCGCTCGCGTCCCGCGGTTCCAGGTTTCGTCGGGGAGGGCTGGGTTTTGTCCCTGCCCGCACCCGCGCATCAGGGCCGGGGCCGCAGGTGTCCGTTTGACAGTTAGGAGATCGCCACAATGTCAATGGATGTTGGCAGCGCAAAACGTGGACTGAAATCGGACATCAACGTGACGCCCCTCGTGGACGTTATGCTGGTGTTGCTGATTATCATGATGCTCATCGCGCCGATGCTACAGAAGGGCGTTGACGTCAGGCTGCCCGAGGCGTCCAATTCGTCTGACAAGCCGGAGAACCAGGAGCAGACAGTCGTCGCCGTCGGGGCCGACAGGCAGTTCTACCTGAACTCCGTGCGCGTGCGCGAGGACGATCTCACCCAGAAGGTCATCGAGTACCTCGAGACCAAGAAGGAGAAGGTTGTTCTCATCAAGGCCGACGTGGATGCGCCATACGCTTCAGTCATGGCCGCCATGGACAAGTTGCGCGCCGCCCAGGTCGAGAACGTCGGTCTGATCACCGAGCGCAAGATCGGCCAGGGAGGAGGCAGGTAACATGGTTCACGCACACAAGCACCACGGAGCCGAAAAGATCGTCAAGGGTGAAATTCCGCGGGCCAGCTCGGACATGAACGTCACCCCGCTGATCGACGTGCTTCTGGTCCTTCTGGTCATCTTCCTTGCCGCCCTGCCCTTGAGCCAGAAGGGTCTCGACATCAACCTCCCGCTCGAGACGAAGACCGCGGTCAAGACCGAATCGCCGACCGACCAGATCGTCATCGACTACTCGGCCGACCGCAAGATCACCGTCAACAAGCAGGACGTGACGATAGCTGAGCTCGAAACCCGCCTCCGGGGGATCTTCGAGGGGCGCAAGGACAAGACGATGTTCATCATCGGCGCGCCGACGCTGCGCTACGGTGATATCGTCGAGATCATCGATGCCGCGAAGGGCGCTGGTGTCGAGAAGGTCGGGATCGTCACGGAAGGCATGCGCCAGGCGGCTGGCGTGCAGATCGGCGGCGCTCAGTAAGACGACGGAACCGTGGACGGCCTCGCGCCGACCAGGGCCAGACAAGCAGAGAGACCACCTCACGGACGGCCGGCACGTCTCCGCGTGTCAGTCGTCCGTTTCTCATGTACGCTGCCGGGCCGCTGATCGGCAGCTCCGCGAGCCATCCCGCCTGCCGGTTTGCCTCTCTCGCCTGGCCGGCGCGTACCCGCCGGCCTCTGAGGCGGCGGCTACGGCACGGTCTGCTGTGCCGGGCTGCGCTCGCCCTTCGACCCTTCGGCGAGCTTAGGGTCGGCCCCCCCCGTGCAGTGCCGAGTGGCGACAGGCTCAGGGCGTTCGGCCTGCCGTGAGCGCGAGCGGAGGGACACGCGAGTCGAACGGCGACTGTCGGCCAGCGAGGCCCGTCAGGGGATAGCGGTACAGAAAAGAAGGCCGCCCGACCTTTCGATCGGGCGGCCTCGGAGGATGAAGCGAGAGGCGAGGCGACGGCTTACTTGCCGCCGGCCTTCCTCTGCTTGATTTCGTTGTACTGCTCTCTGAGCTTCTTGGCGTCGTCGAGCAGCGCCTTTTGCTGGGCAGGGTCCTTGACGACGAGCGCCTTGGCACGGATCAGGAGTTCCTTGCGGTTGATGGCGTCCAGATATTCAGGGCTCAGGGACAGCGCCTGGTCGGCCGCCTCCATACCGAGGGCGATGTAGTTCAACTTCTCGGCGTCCTTCAGCCGGAAGTCGCGGTAGGCCTTCTCCCAGTAATAGGCGGCGATCGTGTAGAAGCCTTCGGGGTTGGACGGCTCTTTCGCAGTTCGCTCGCTGAGCGCCTCCATCGTCTTCTCGAACTCGCCCTGCCGGTTGTAGAATGCCGCGAGCTGCGTGTAGGAGGTGGGGTCCTTCGGGATCGCCTGCTTGGCCTTCAAGAGGGTCTGCTCGGCCAGCTCGTACTGGCCCGCGTCCTCGTACATCTTCGAGAGGATCGCGTAGTTACTGGGATCAGCAGGATCGATCTGGATCATCTCCTGGAGCAGTGGTTCGGCCTGGCTGGGGTCGTCGAGCTTGTCCGGCCCATAGGCAGCGACGAGGTACTGGAGGGACCGCGTCTTCAACACCTTGTCCTTCTCGACCCCAGCCGACTTCTTGTAGTTCTCAACCGCTTTCTTCAGGAAGGCGTCGATTGCCGCCTCGCCCTTCCGGCTCGGCTTGTACAGGTTGTCGTAACTGTTGGCCAGGAAAAAATACGCTGCTGTCAGCTCGGGATCGTTCGCCACGACCTCTTCGTACCGGTCGGCAGCCCGCTTGAAATCCTGCTGCTGGTAGAGAGTGTTGGCTTCCTTGAAGGCCTTCTTGGCCTTCAGCTTGTTCAACTGTGCACACCCGACAAGCGTCAGGCTGAAGGCTGCCAGCACGACAACCAGCGACGCCGCCTTGAACCGGCTCTGCATTGCATCCCCCTTCCCCCGTCCCGCGGGAGAGCGGTCTTCTACGGTCTCGGATGATGATCGCGAAGAGAGGTTAATTCGTGTGACGAAAACGATCCCTGGCTCCAGAACGAGGACCCGGGTGGTCTGCCAGTATAGTGAACGCAAAATTGACAAGTCAAGCAAACCGGACACGCGAGCCTCCCAAAACTTGACCCCCCCCTGATGGCGCTTCTATGATGGGGGTCGCGGGCACCCTTTTGGATTAGACACCACGAACTCGTGATCCGCTTCGAAGACTTGCTGGAAAAGGTCCGGGACTACAACCCGGACGCCGATCTCGAACTGCTTCGCCGGGCCTACGTCTTTTCGGCCCTCGAACACAAGGGGCAGGTTCGCCATTCGGGCGAGCCCTATCTGGTCCACCCGCTCGAGGTCGCCACGATCCTGACCGACATGAAGATGGACGCGGTGACCATCGCCGCGGGCCTCCTGCACGACGTCGTCGAGGACACCCTGACCACGACCGAACGCGTCGTGCAGACGTTCGGTCGCGAAGTTGCGCACGTTGTGGAAGGGGTCACCAAGATCAGCGCCATCACCTTCTCGTCCAGCGAAGAGCGCCAGGCGGAGAACTTCCGCAAGATGCTGCTGGCGATGGTGGACGACATTCGCGTGATCCTGGTCAAGCTTGCGGACCGCCTGCACAACATGCGGACGCTCAACTTCCTGCCCGAGGATCGCCGCCTCCGGATCGCGCAGGAGACGCTCGACATCTACGCGCCCATTGCCAACCGGCTCGGGATGGCCAAGCTGAAGAACGAGCTCGAGGAGTTGGCCTTCCGCTACCTGGAGCCAGAGGCCTACGACGTGCTCAAGGCCAAGGTGGAGCGCCGCCGCAAGGCCAGCGAGGGCGTCGTCGAGGACCTCCGGCGGACGATCGTCGCCAAACTGCGCGATGCCCAGGTCCCCGTGGTCGAGGTCGATGGCCGCACCAAGCGCCTGTTCAGCATCCACGAGAAGCTGCGCCGCCAGAAGATCGATCTCGACCGCGTCTACGATTTCGTGGCGCTCCGCATCGTCACGCGGACCATCAAGGACTGCTACGCCGCGCTCGGCATCATTCACCAGACCTGGTCGCCGGTTCCCGGGCGAATCAAGGACTTCATCGCGATGCCCCGGCCGAACGGCTACCAGTCGCTCCACACCTCGGTGATCAGCGAGAGCGGGTTCCCGTTCGAGGTGCAGATCCGCACCGAGGAGATGCACCTGCGCGCGGAAGAAGGCATCGCCGCGCACTGGAAGTACAAGGAGGGGCGCGTGGGCGCCGAGCGCGACGAGCCTTACTTCGTCTGGCTTCGCCAGTTGCTGGAATGGCAGCAGGAGGTGCGCGACCCGCAGGAGTTCATCCAGAACCTGAAGATCGACCTGTATCCCGAGGAGGTCTATACCTTCACGCCGAAGGGACAAGTCAAGCCGCTGCCCCGCGGCGCCACGCCGGTCGATTTCGCCTACTCGATTCACACCGACGTCGGCAACCAGTGCGTCGGCGCGCGCGTGAACGGCCGGATGGTACCGCTCCGCACCCACCTCAAGAACGGCGACATCGTCGAGATCGTGACGCAGGCGAAGCACAAGCCGAGTCGCGACTGGATGAGCATCGTCGTGACGTCGCGGGCGCGGAACAAGGTCAAGCAGTACCTTGAAGGAGAAGAAAAGGACCGGGCGGTGGAACTGGGCCGCCGGCTCCTCGAGAAGGAACTCCGACGCTTCGGCCTGAACACCAGGACGCTGATGTCCGACCCGGAACTGCAGCGGGTCGCGGCCGAGTCGGGGATGCAGAAGATCGAGGAGATGCTGGCCGCGATCGGGTTCGGGAAGCTGCAGGCGCGACACGTTCTCGACAAGCTCGTGCCGAACGAGGAGCTCAAGGAACGTCCGACGAAGGGAGTGGTCTCGGCGGTGCGGCGTGCGCTCGCGGGCGACAACGAGAAGATCAAGGTCCGTGGCGCCGACGACCTCCTCGTCGTGCGCGCCCGCTGCTGCAACCCGATCCGCGGCGAGAAGATCGTGGGCTACATCACCCGCGGCAAGGGCGTCTCGGTCCACTCGGTGAGCTGCCCGAACGTGACCAACCTGCTCTACACCGCCGACCGACGCATCGAGGTGGAGTGGGATCGCGGCGCCGACCAGGGCGGGTACACCGTGGCGCTGGCGCTGGTTGTGGAGGACCGCAAGGGGCTGCTCGCGGAGATCAGCGCGAAGATCGCCGACGTCAACACCAACATCACCAACATCGAGGCCAAGACCCACGACGGACATCTCGACCGGATGGACATGACGCTGGAGATCCGGGACCTGAAACACCTCGAGAAGGTGCTGAAGTCGTTGCGGAAGGTGTCAGGGGTGCTGGGTGTGGAGCGTGCGCCGAAGTAGGGGAACTGCAATCGTGACAGTAGCCAGTTGTCAGTGGCCAGTGGCCAGTGTGTCACGCGTGACTGACTGACGACTGATCACTGATAACTGACCACTCTTCATGTCTCAGGCGAGATGGACGATCGCGTCGATCTCGACACGAACGTCTTTCGGCAGCCGTCCCACCTGCACGGTCGCCCTGGCCGGCGCCGGCGTGCCGAAGAACTTCGCGTACTCCTCGTTCATGGCCGCAAAGTCGTTCATGTCCACCAGGTAGACCGTCGTCTTCACGACGCGATCGAACGAAGCGCCCGCCGCGGCGATGATCGCCCCCACGTTCTCGAGCACCCGACGAGACTGCGCGCGGACATCGCCGTCCACCAATCCGCCTGTCGCCGGGTCAACCGGTATCTGCCCCGAGACGAACAGGAAGTCGCCGGCACGGATGGCCTGGGAATACGGGCCGATGGCAGCCGGAGCTGCCTGGGTCGAGACGGCATGTGGCATACGCTCAGGCAGCCTTTACGACCTTGCCGGAACGCAGGCACCGAGTGCACACGCGCAGCCGCTTGGTTCCGCCGTTGACCGCCGCACGGACCGTCTGGAGGTTCGGCTCGAACCGCCGGGCGGTGACGTTGTGCGCGTGGCTGATATTGTGCCCCGCGACGGGCCCCTTGCCGCAGATTTCACACCGCTTCGCCATGGCTGTTTTCCTGCAGGAAAAAGAAGGCCCTCGGGCCACTACCCCTGGAGAGCCGTCAATACACAAGCCCCTGATTATAGCAGACTTTCGGAGGAGTCGCGTGGCGGTTACGGCAGCACAAGGATCGACCGTGGCGGACCGACCGGCGGCTCCCCGGCGCGCGCCTCCTGGCCACGGCCCGCCGCCGTCACGACCCGCCCGATCATCTCGATCGCCGTGGCCAGCCCCTCGTCCACGGCCTTTCGTGCCTCGCGGGCGCCCTGTTCCACGTGGCGAAGCACCACCGGCGCATCCCGCTCCAGGTTCCTCGCCGCCGCCGCGTCCGCATCGGCAACCAGTTGCGCTAGAAACGCCTTCAGGTCCCTCACCAAACGCTGGGCCGCCAGGGATTGTGGACGATGCTCGTAGATGAGTCCGCGGTTGGCCGTCTCGTAGGTGGCGGCGAGCGACGCCGCGCCCTCGACCAGGTCCGCGTCGATGAGCTCGATCAGCGGATCTGAACGGACGCCGGCGATGAACATCAGAATGGCCCAATAGAGGTCTGACTCGCGCTCCGACAGGCCTTCCCGCATCGCCATGACGAACGCCAGGTCCCGCTCCTGCTGGCGGCGCACCAGGGCCGGAGGATGGGTCTGGGCGGACCCCAGGTAGCCGCAATCCGCGGGGCAGCTAATCTCCACCAGGCGCTTCGTGCCGCAGCAGACCGCGCAAATCTCCCGGCCAAGCGCAGGACACCGCCGGCGGGGCTGACGTTGTCGGCAAAGTGGGCAGGGCATCGTCTCAGCTTCGCACAGCCCGTCTCTCGTGAGAAGGGGTCGGGCACACCTTTTCGTCTCCTTTTCGTTCCTCGCGGCGCATGCGGCCGTCGCGAAACCATGGCCGATCGTCGTATTCGTTCTGCGTCAGCGCGGCGACCGGAGAGGCCAGGGATGCGACCATTCGGCCACACGGGGCAGGCCAGAAAAGACACACTGACGGGACCGGCATGTCCTCTACGGGAGACGAACTAAAGAATCTCCTGCCGACGAACCGGACTCGCCGAATGAGCGTCTAAAAAGGCGATGGTTGTCCGATTAGGTCGGCGCAAAACCAGGTAGGATGATAATTAGTTGGGCAATAAGGGGTTATGATCGGCCGGCCATTGGGTGGCCGCGAATCAGCGTGTGAAGATCCTACACGGATCGGCCGAGTCGGAAGGGAAAACGACCGCGAAATCTCAACGATCGGGTCCGGAAGACTTAGAAAATTGCAGCGCGCGCCGAATGGCAGTTCATTTGCATGAAGCGACGTGCTAAGATACCGCCCTTGAAAGTAGGCGGACGCGGAAGGAAGGAGCGTCAACGCCATGGCAGCGACGAACAAGAAGCACTCCATGAACCAGGAACGGTATATCGAACTCAATCGGATGCTCGAGGATCGGAAGAGAGAGATTCTGAGCCAGCTTCACGAGAAGATGCGGGACGTGCGCACTGAGAACGCGTCGGGCAAGGTGAACACCGTGCTGGATCCCGGTGAGAGTTCCGAGGCTGGGATCCAGGAAGACATCGAGTTCGCGCTTATTCAGATGAAGGCCGAGACGCTCAACAAGATCAACGAGGCGCTCGGTCGTCTCGAGGACGGCGCCTACGGCGACTGCTTCGAGTGCGGCGAGGAAATCGCCCGCCAGCGCCTGCGAGCGCTCCCGTTCGCGGTCCGCTGCCGCGACTGCGAGGAAGCGCGCGAGAACGCACAGCGCCGGGAGCGGACGATGGCGCAGCGCCACTCCTCCTCCGTGCTATTCTTCGACCTCTCGAGCTGACCACCACATCAGGTTGCGGGACCGGCTTCGCGCCGGTCCCGCCGGCCGGTCCCGGCGAGGCCGGGTGACACCCCGACCATCGACGGAGCCTCTCGCGATGAGCGATGAACCCGAAGCCCCTACGTTCGATGAAACCTCCGATGGGGAGCGGGCGCTCTCCATTCCCCCTGAGCTCCCGGTCCTTCCGCTCCGCGACACGGTGCTGTTTCCCAATTCGTTCATGCCCCTCGCGGTGGCGCGCGAAAGCTCTGTCCGCCTGATCGACGACGCGATCGGCGGCGGGAAGCTGATCGCCGTGTTCACCCAGCGGGACGCGGCCGTCGAGAAACCGGGACAGGCCGACCTCTATCCCATCGGGACGGCCACGCACATCCACAAGATGTTCAAGCTGCCGGACGGCAGCCTGCGCCTGATCGTCCAGGGACTCTCCCGGCTCAAGATGGACCAAGTCGTGGCGGTCAAGCCGTACTTGCGCGCCACCGTCGTTGCGGCGTCCGACGAGGTCTCCGACGCCGACAAGCTCGAGATCGACGCGCTGCAGCGGAACATCAAGACCAACTTCCAGCAGGTGGTGTCGTTGTCGCCGCTTCTGTCCGACGACCTGCAGACGCTGGCGCTCAACATCTCCGACCCCGGCAAGCTCGCCGACTTCATCGCCTCGAGCCTGACCACCATCGCCACGGCGGTGAAGGAGGATGTGCTCGAGACGCTCGACGTCCGCGCGCGCATGGACTTGCTCAACCGGATCCTGATCAAGGAACTCGAGGTCCTCGAGCTGGGCTCCAAGATCCAGTCGCAGGTCCAGTCGGAAGTCGGGAAGAACCAACGCGACTACTTCCTCCGCGAGCAGCTCAAGGCCATCCAGAAGGAACTGGGCGAGGGCGACGACCAGACGAAGGAAATCGAGGAGATTCGGGAGAAGATCGAAGCGGCCGGCATGCCCGAGGCCGTGAAGAAGGACGTGCTGCGCGAACTGGATCGACTCTCCAGGATGCCGGTCGCCGCCGCCGAGTACACCGTGTCCCGGACCTACCTCGACTGGCTCGTGGCGCTGCCGTGGAACAAGAAGACGGAAGAGGTGATCGACCTCAAGCGTACGAAAGATGTCCTCGACGCCGACCACTCGGATCTGGTCAAGGCAAAGGACCGCATCCTCGAATACCTCGCCGTCCGGAAGCTGAACCCCGCGATGAAGGGACCGATCCTCTGCTTCGTCGGTCCTCCGGGCGTCGGCAAGACGTCGCTCGCGAAGTCGATTGCCTCGGCGCTCGACCGGAAATTCGTGCGCATCTCGCTGGGCGGCATGCGCGACGAGGCGGAAATCCGGGGCCACCGGCGCACCTACATCGGCGCGCTGCCCGGCCAGATCGTCCAGGGGCTTCGCCGCGCTGAGTCGAAGAACCCGGTGTTCATCCTCGACGAGATCGACAAGCTCGGGTCCGATTTCCGCGGCGACCCGGCGTCAGCGCTGCTCGAGGTCCTCGATCCCGAACAGAACAACACGTTCCGCGACCACTACCTCGACGTGCCGTTCGACCTGTCCGAGGTCCTGTTCATCACGACGGCGAACGTGCTCGACCCGGTGCCTCCGGCTCTCCGCGACCGGATGGAAGTGCTCGAGCTCCCCGGTTACACCGAGGAGGAGAAGCTCAAGATCGCGCAGGAGCACCTCGTGGCCAAGCAGGTGCAGAACCACGGCCTGACGCCAGAGTTCATCACGTTCCACGAGGCCGCGCTCCGCGCGGTGATTCGCGGCTATACCCGCGAGGCGGGCGTCCGGAACCTCGAGCGCGAGATTGCCGCGCTCTGCCGCAAGTCGGCCCGCCGGTGTGCCGAGGGCCAGGAAGAGCCGATCGCCGTGACCCCCGAAGTTGTGGTCGAGATGCTCGGCGCCCCCCGGTTCCTCGATGAGGAGATGGAGGAGCGCACCAAGAACCCGGGTGTGGCCATCGGCCTGGCGTGGACGCCTTCCGGCGGCGAAGTGCTCTTCGTCGAAGCGAGGCGGATGCACGGCAGCGGCAGCCTCACGCTGACCGGCCACCTGGGCGACGTGATGAAGGAATCGGCGCGGGCGGCGCTGTCGTGGCTGCGCGCGAACGCGTCCCGGTACGGCATCGAGCCCGATTTCTACAAGGCGTCGGAGCTCCACCTGCACGTGCCGTCGGGCGCCATCCCGAAGGACGGCCCGTCGGCCGGCGTGACGATGGCCGTGGCGCTCTGCTCGGAGCTGAGCCAGCGACCGGTTCGCGGCGACGTCGCGATGACCGGGGAGATCACGTTGTCCGGCCGGGTGCTGCCAGTGGGCGGCGTCAAGGAGAAGGTCCTCGCGGCGCGCCGCGTCGGCATCCGCGAGGTCATCATTCCCGCCCGCAACGAGAAGAACATCGTCGAGGATCTGAGCGAGGATCTGCGCCGCGACATGACGGTGCACTTCGTGACGACGATTGACGAGGTCCTGGAACTGGCGCTGCAGCCGAAGCCGGAGAAGCCGGTCGGCGTGACCACGACCGAGGCGGGCGAGCTTCAGCCGACCGCTGCGTCATAAGAACGGCGTTCATTTGTGATGGAAGAACCTGGCGGGACGTTGCTGGCGCACGAGGAGATCTACAAGGGGCGCATCTTCGCCGTGGTTCGTGACCGTGTTCGGCTACCGAAGGGCGTCGAGGCCACGATGGAGGTCGTGCGGCACCCGGGCTCGGTTGTCCTCCTGCCGATGCCAGACCCCCAGCACGTCATCCTGGTCAAGCAGTATCGCTACGCGGTCGACCGATGGGTCTGGGAGCTTGCGGCTGGCAGCCTGAAGCCCGGTGAAGACCCGGCGTGTGGGGCGGCGCGCGAGTGCGAAGAGGAGACCGGTTTTGCGCCAGGCCGCGTGGACTTCGTCGGCGCCTTCTACCCGACGCCCGGCTACTGTGACGAGAAGATGAACTTCTTCAAGCTGACGGCGCTGGCCGCGCCCGACGCCAGCCGCCCCGCGGTAAGCCCCGACGAGGACGAGGACATCCGGACGCGGAGCTTCTCGCTGGACGAGGTGCGCAACATGATCCGCCGGGGCGAGATCGACGATCTCAAGACCGTCGCAGGCCTGACGCTGGTCTAGACCTTCAGATTCCCAGATTCACAACTTCGCCTCCGCCTCCTCCAGCCTGGCTTGGATCTCGTCGAGGACTTCCTGCAGGTCGGGCGGGAGCGCGCAGGTGAACTCCATCCGTGTGCCTTCGCGCGGGTGGGTGAAGGCCAGCCGCGCAGCATGAAGAAAGGGACGCTCCAGGCGTTCCACGGCGCGCAGCGCGGCCGGCATCCGGTGGCGGACGCCGCCGTAGGTGCCGTCGCCGACGATCGGGTGGCCGATCGCGCTCAGGTGGACGCGGATCTGGTGCGTGCGGCCGGTGGCAATCGCGATGTGCAGGAGCGTCACGCCTCGCAGGTCGAGGGCGGCCGTGATCCGCGTGGCGGCCGAGCGCGAGCGGCGCGCCCGGGTGGACATCTTCTCGCGATGGACCGGGTCGCGGCCGAGGGGGAGGTCGATGCGCCGGCCCGCGAGTACCTCGCCCCACGCCAGTGCGATGTACTCCTTCTCCACCTCGCGGTCGTGGAACTGCCGCGAGAGTTCCCGGTGGGCGGCGTCGTTCTTGGCGGCCACCATCAGGCCGGAGGTTCCGCGGTCGAGCCGATGCACGATGCCCGGCCGCTGTTCGCCGCCGACTCCGCTGAGGTTGTCGGCATGAAAGAGCAGCGCGTTCACCAGCGTGTCCTGGTCGTGCCCCGCGGCCGGGTGGACGACCATGCCCGCCGGCTTGTCCACGACGATGACATCCGGATCCTGGTAGATGACCGGAAGGTGGATCTCCTGCGCAACCGGGGTCGCGGGCGCAGCCTCGGGAATCTCGATCTCGACGACGTCGCTGGGCTTGACGATCGCGTTCGACTTGGTGGGGCGGCCGCCGAGCGTGACGCGCCCGTCCTTCACCAGGCGCTGCAACTGGGATCGGGAGTGCTGCTGGAGCAGGCCGGCAAGGTACACGTCAAGCCGCAGGCCGGCGCTGTCGGGATCAACGGTGAATGTGTGTCGCTCCATGTGTGCGGCCGGCAACCCGTGCCTCTCTGGCGCCGTTTCTACGTGGTCCAGGCTGTATCGTCCCGTCCAGCATACGCTCGTCAGCGCGCTGCTACCCGGTCGTGGTGGAACGGCGATTCCCGACGCCCAGCATGTCGAGCATCATGCCGACGACGCCTATCGTGATGGCGGAATCGGCCACGTTGAACGCCCAGAAGTGATACTGGCGCCAGTAGACGTCCACGAAGTCCACGACGTATCCCGCGGTGACCCGGTCTACCAGGTTGCCGGCAGCGCCCCCGAGGACCAGGGCGAGCCCCAGCCGCGCGAGCCGCTGGTTGGGCGAGAGCCCGGCCGCGAACCAGGCGATACTGACCAGCGCCGCCGTCGCGATGAGCGCAATCACGGCTGCCTTGTACGGGAAGTCGGCGGCGTTCAGGATGCCAAACGCCGCCCCGCTGTTCTGCACGTGCGTCAGGTCCAGCAGGCCCGGGATCAGCGTCCGGCTGCTGTGCAGCGGCACGTCTGCCCGGACCAGCGCCTTCGTGACCTGATCGAACAACACGATAGCGCCGGCCAGGGAGAGCGTGGTGGCCGGCAGTCTCGGAGAGGTGACGGGGACCGGGGACTGGTCCGTCATCTCCGTGCCTCGGCCAGGGCGCCCTCGCACCGTTGGCACAGGCCCGGGCTTGCCGGGTCGGCGCTGACCGCCGGCACATAGCGCCAGCAACGGTCGCATCGCACGCCGTCGGCACGCGAGACGACGATCGTGGCCCAACTGTCGTCCGACTCCTTGTAGACGGTGCCATCGCCCGCCGATGGCGCGCCGCCCACGATGACGTCGGACGTGATGAACAACGTCGGCAGGTCGTCGCGGTAGCGTTCCAGCAGTGTCGCGAGGCGGCCCGTCGCACGCACCTCCACTTTTGCCTCGAGCGACTTGCCCACCACCTTTGCCTGGCGCAGCCTCTCGATCTCGATGTTCACGGCGTCACGCAGCTTCATCAGCCGCTGCCAGCGTTCCGAGAGAGCCGGATCGACCAGCGCATCGAGCCCGGATGGGAAGTCCGCCAGGTGTACCGAGTCCTCGCGCTTCCCCGGCAGGAACCGCCACAGCTCGTCCGCGGTAACCGGCACGATCGGCGCGATCAACCGCGCCAGGCCGTCCGCCATCGTGTAGAGCGCCGTCTGCGCGGAACGCCTGGCCGTCGATTTCGGCGCCATCGTGTAGAGCCGGTCCTTCGACACGTCCACGTAGAAGGCGCTCACGTCGGCCGTGATCAGGCTGTTGACGGCCTGCGGCACCGCCGGGAAGTCGTACTCGTCGTAGGCGCGTATGACCCGCGACGCCACTTCGGCGTAGCGTGCCAGCGCGAATCGATCCAGCTCGTGGAGCTGATCGACCGGCAGCGCGTCTTTCTCCGGCGTGAAGTCGTAGAGGTTCGCGACCAGGATGCGCAGCGTGTTGCGGAGCTTGAGGTAGGCCTCCACCACGCGCGCCAGGATCTCCGGGCCGATCCGCAGCTCCTCCCGGTAGTCCACCATCGACGCCCAGAGGCGGAGGATCTCCGCGCCGCTTTTCGAGATGATCTCCTGCGGCTCGATCGTGTTGCCGATCGACTTCGACATCTTCCGGCCCTGCTCGTCCACGACGAAGCCGTGTGTCACCACGGCGCGGTAGGGCGCCTGCCCGCGCGTGCCGATTCCCACCAGCAGCGAGCTCTGGAACCAGCCGCGATACTGGTCCGAACCCTCCATGTACAGGTCCGCCGGCCAAGGCAGATCCTCGCTGTGGCCCAGCACCGCCTCATGGCTCGATCCCGAGTCGAACCAGACGTCGAGGATATCGTGCTCGCGCTCGAACTCGCGCCCGCCGCACTTGGGGCAGGCGAGGCCAGTGGGCAGGAACTCCTCGATCGGCCGCTCGTACCACGCATCCGCACCGTGTTCGGCAAAGACCGCCGCGGTGCGCTCGGCCAGCTCTGTGCTGAGGATCGCTTCGCCGCACTTCACGCAGTCAACCGCGGGGATCGGGACGCCCCAGGACCGCTGGCGCGAGATGCACCAGTCGGGGCGGTTGGCGAGCATCAGCGTCAGCCGTTCCTCGCCCCACGCGGGGATCCACTTGACATGCCGAACCGCCTCGATCGCCTTTTCGCGGAGGCCGGTCCTGTCCATCGCGACGAACCACTGGGAGGTGGCGAGAAAGATCACCGGGTGGTGACAGCGCCAGCAGTGCGGGTACGAGTGATCGAACGACTCCCGGTGCCATAGTCGGCCGCGCGAGGCGAGCGCCTCCTCGATCTTCGGGTTCGCGTCGAACACGCGCTGCCCGGCGAACAACTCCACTTCGTCCAGGAAGTGGCCGCCGGGTCCCACGGGGGCGTACACCTCGAGACCGTACTGCACCCCGGTCGTGAAGTCGTCTGAGCCGTGGCCCGGCGCCGTGTGAACGGCACCCGTTCCCTGATCGAGCGTGACGTAGGTCGCCAGCACGCCCACTGAGTCCCGGTCGTAGAGCGGGTGACGGAAGCGCAATCCTTCGAGCTTGCGCCCGGAGAAGCGCGCCACCGGTTCACCAAACGTGCGCTTCACCTGCTTGGAGACGCGTGCGGACAGACCCTCCGCCACGATGACCGTCGTGCCATCAACCGGGTACGCGCCGTAGGTGAACTCCGGGTGGAACGCGATGGCCAAGTTGGACGGAATGGTCCACGGTGTGGTCGTCCAGATCAGCACCGACAGGTTGTCGCGCCCCGCCAGCGCCGGCACGCGGCTGCCCAGCTCCGCGGCCGCCCCGGCCGTGAACGGGAACTCCACGAAGATCGACGGCGACGTGTGGTTCTCGTACTCGACTTCGGCTTCGGCCAGCGCCGTGCGGCAGTGGATGCACCAGTGGACGGGCTTCTTGCCCTTGTAGACCATCCCCTGTTCGACGAAACGCGCCAGCGCCCGGACGATGGTCGCCTGGTAGCCGTAGTCCATCGTCAGGTAGGGGTCGCCCCAGGCGCCCATGACGCCGAGGCGCTTGAAGTCGGTCCGCATGATGTCCACGAACTTGGCGGCGTACGCCCGGCAGGTGCGGCGGAAATCGCCGACGGTCATCTGCCGCTTGCGGGCGCCAAGTTCGCGGTCCACCTTCAGCTCGATCGGCAGGCCGTGGCAGTCCCAGCCCGGCACGTATGGCGCGTCGAAGCCCGCCATCGTCCGCGACCGAATGATGAAGTCCTTGAGGATCTTGTTGAACGCGGTCCCCAGGTGAATGCGCCCGTTGGCGTACGGAGGGCCGTCGTGGAAGGTGAACTTCGGAGCCCCTCGGCGCCGCTCCCGGATGCGGCCGTACAAATCGCTGGCATCCCAGCGTTCGATCGCCTTGGGTTCCGCGGACTGCAGGTTCGCCTTCATGGGGAACCCCGTCTGTGGGAGGTTGAGCGTTTCCTTCCAGTCGGCCATAGTTTCTGTTCGTGCCTCGTGTCACGTGTCGCTCGCCGGTCTCCTGCGTTGAGCGTCGATCTTTTCATTTTACACGCAGGCGCGATTGCCAGTCGCGCCTCCATCTATAATGGGCCGATGAGCCATGCTCCAGCCCCGCGCACGGCCTTTCTCGACAATGGTCTGAAGATCCTCATCCAGGAAATCCACATCGCCCCGCTCGCCTCGGTCTGGTGCTGGTACAAAGTCGGCTCCAGGGACGAGATGCCCGGCTGCACGGGCGTCTCGCATTGGGTCGAACACATGAACTTCAAGGGCACCACCAACATCCCCCGGGAGAAGGTGAAAGGGATCATCGAGGAGTTCGGGGGCAGCTGGAACGGGTACACCTGGATCGACCAGACGACCTACCTCGAAACCGCGACCCGCGACGCGCTCGACCGGATGCTCTTCATCGAAGCGGAGCGGATGGCCAACGGACTGTATGAACCGGGCGAGTGCGAATCCGAGCGGACGGTCATCATCTCCGAACTCGAAGGCGGAGAGAACGACCCGGACCAGTTGGTCGAGATGGAAGTGAACGCGGCGGCATTCAAGGCGCATCCCTACGGGCACCCGACGATCGGTTGGCTGAGCGACCTGCAGCGGATGACGCGCGACGATCTGTACAGCTACTACCGGCGCCACTACATCCCGAACAACGCCACGCTGGTCGTCGTCGGCGACGTCGATGCCGATGACGTTATCCGACGGGCGAATCACCACTTCGGGGCCATCCCGCCCGGCGCCGTCCCGACGCGGACGCTGAGCGTCGAGCCGGCACAGCTGGGCGAGCGCCGCGTGGTGGTGGAGAAGGAAGGGACCACGGCTTACCTGAAGGTGGCGTATCATGCGCCCGCGGCCACCGGCGAGGGGTTCTTCCCATTGCTGCTGATCGATTCCGTCCTGACAGGGGCAAAGGGACTGAACCTGTGGGCGAGCTTCCGCACGCCGCCGCCGCAGCGCAGCGCCCGCCTGTACCGCGCGCTCGTCGAGGGGCGGCTTGCGTCGTCCGTGTCTGGGGGATTGCTCCCCACGGCCGACCCGTACCTCTACACGATTTCGGTGACGGCCCGGGAAGGCACATCACTTGAAGCCGTGGAGCGCGCCGCGCTCAGCGAGATTGACAGGGTGGCGCGCGAGGGCGTGACATCCCAGGAACTCGACAAGGCGCGGAACCAGCTGCACGCGCGGCTGGTGTTCGAGAACGACAGCGTGACGAACATCGCGCACCAGCTCGGGTTCTTCGAGACGATCGCGTCGGTGGATCTCTTCCTGTCGGTCGGCGATCGCATTCAGCAGGTGACGCAAAACCAGGTGGCGGAGGCCGCCGCCAGGATCCTCCGCCCGGCCAACCGCACGGTCGGCTGGTTCAAGCCGGTGCCGATCGGAGAGGGCGAACACCTGCCAGCGGATGCGGCCAGTTCCGGCGGCCCGGTCAGTGGCCGGTAGTGAGTCCCTTATGCGCGAAGTCTTCGATGTCGGGGGAAAGAAATTGTGGTGCGAGCGGTCGGTTGACGGGCGTGGCGGCCGCCCCGGTGCGGCTCGGACGAGGGGAGACATGACGATCGAAGTGCAGCAGGGGCTCTTGCCCATCCGCAAGCGTCTCGAGAACGGCGCGCTGGTGATCGCAAAGGAATCTGGCGCGACGCCGGCCGTTACCATCGCCGTGTCGGTACCGGCGGGCACGGTGACCGATCCCCGGGACATCCCGGGCGTGGCTCACTTCCTGTCGCGCGTCATCGACCGCGGCACCGAGTCGCGGAGCGGCGACGAGATTGCGGAATTGCTCGACAGCCGGGGCGTCTCGCTCAACGTCGCGGCGATGCGCCACACGCTTGTCGTTTCCTGCACCTGCCTCGCCGAGGATTTCGGGACGATGCTCGCGTTGATCGCCGACGTCGTTAGGAACCCGAGCCTGCCCGAGAGCGAGATCGCCACGCGGCGCGGGGAGATCATCACTAGCATCCGGCAGGACCAGGACAACCCGGCAATGGTTGCGGTCGAGGAAGAGTTGGCGCTGCTCTACCCGAACGGACATCCATACGGCCGGCGCATGAAGGGGACGATCGAGACGGTGGACCAGATCGACCGCCCGGTCCTGTCACGCGCGCACCACGACCGCTTCACCCCGTCCGAGCTGCTCGTCGTCTGTGTGGGCGACGTCGATGCGGCACGGGCGGTCGATGAGTCGGGCAAGGTGTTCGGCGACTGGCGCGGGTACCCGGCCAGCCCGTTGCTGGTACCGTCGCCGGCGCGGGTGGAGGAACGCCGGACGGCCGTGTTCCCGATGATGAACAAGGCGCAGGCCGATATCGCCTACGGGTTCAACACCATCTCGCGCCAGGACCCGTCGTACTACGCCTTCTCCCTGCTGAACAACGTGCTCGGGCAGTACGCGCTGGGAGGCCGCCTGGGGGACAGCATCCGCGAGCGACAGGGGATGGCGTACTATGTCTTCAGCGCCTTCGAGCCGAACGTGGGGCAGGCGCCGCTCGTCATCCGCGCGGGCGTCAGCCCGGCCAATGTCGATCGGGCCATCGCGTCGATCGACGAAGAAGTCCGCCGGATGGCGGCCGCTGGTGTGACCGCAGAGGAATTGGCGGCGTCCAGGCGATACCTCATCGGCTCGATGCCGCGAACCCTCGAGACGAACGCCGGCATCGCGACATTCCTCCAGTCGTGCGAGCAGTTCGGCCTGGGGATGGACCACGATGTCCGGCTGCCGGGATTGCTGAACGAGGTCACCCTGGAGCAGGCGAACGAACTCGCGCGACGCTTCCTCGTGCCAGAGCGGGCGACGATTACCATCGCAGGGCCCTATGGAGCGTCGTAGGATACAGAGAAGGGTCCCGTGATTCGTGCGGTGTTCTTCGACGTGGACTTCACCCTGATCTACCCTGGGCCGGTGTTCCAGGGCGAAGGGTATCGCTATTTCTGCGCGAAGCATGGCATCGAGAACTGCGATCCTCGGACGTTCCAGGCAGCCGTGGCCAGCGCTTCGGCCCTGCTGGACGAATCCGAGGACCACGCCTACGACGCGCAGTTCTTCATCCGCTACATCCGGCACATCATCGAGCGGATGGGTGGGGCGGGGACCGCGATTGATACGTGCGCGGCGGAGATCTACCGGGAGTGGGCGGCGTGCCACCATTTTTCGCTCTACGAAGATGTGCTCCCGGCACTGCGGACGCTTCGGGCCCGCGGGTTCCTGCTCGGGCTGATCTCGAACACCCACCGCTCGCTCGAGTCTTTCCAGAGCCACTTCGAGCTCGATGATCTGGTCTCGGCGGCCGTCTCATCGAGCGAGCACGGTTACAACAAGCCGCACGCCTCCATCTTCCGCACCGCGCTCCGCTTGCTCGCAGTGGCGCCTGAGGAAGCGGTGATGGTGGGCGACAGCTACAGGCACGATATCGAGGGCGCCAGAACGATCGGTATGCGAGGCGTGCTGCTTCGGCGCTCGGCGCGGGGCCCTCTTGGCGTTGACGAACTCGGCGAGGTGGGATCTCACGGCGTGCCAGTCATCTCGACCCTCTCCGAATTGCCGGCCCTGCTGTAGGCACGGGTACACGCGGAGGCGCGCATGGAACTCCGGGCATTGACGACGGCCGACGAGTTTCGGCGGGTGTTTGCGCTCGAGCAGGAGATCTGGGGCTACGAGAGCATCGAGGATTCCGTGCCCGTGACGATGTTGCTCGTGTCCGCCAGGATCGGGGGGCTCGTGACGGGGGCCTTCGACGGCGGGCGGATGGTGGGCTTCGCCTACGCGCTGCCGGGGCTCAGGGACGGGAAGCCGTTCCAGTGGTCGCACATGCTCGGTGTCGTCCGCGACTACCGCAATACCGGCCTGGGATGGCAGATCAAGCTCGAACAGCGTCGGCTGGTGATGGCCTCGGGCCTCGACCTGATCGCGTGGACCTACGATCCGCTCCAGGCGCTCAACGCCCATTTCAACTTCGCGAAACTCGGGACCACCGCCCGCGAGTACCACCTCGACGCGTACCCGGAATCGACCAGCGACCTGCACCGGGGCACGCCGACGGATCGGCTCATTGCGGAGTGGTGGCTGCGCTCGGACCGTGTCGTGGAGCGGTTGGACGGGGTGGCTCGCGGGGACGCCGGTCGGCGGGACGAGAACGATGTGAGGCCGGTGAACCGCGTTCGCGAGGACGGTGAGTGGCTGGCGCCGGGCGGCCACGAACTGTCGCTCGACGCGGCGCGGCTGGCGGTGACCATCCCCGTCGGCTTCACGGAGATGCAGCAGCGCAGTCTCCCGCTCGCCAGGGCCTGGCGAGCGGCGACCCGCGAAATCTTCATCACGTATCTCCCGCGGGGCTACCGGGTCGTGGACTTCGTCCTCGACCGGGTGAACCGCTGCGGAAGGTACCTGCTGACACGCCCGTAGGGCCGCCCGGTGGGCCATCGGCCGCGCTCGAGACAGATTCCAGGGGCCCCAGAGAAACGTGCTTCAACCGTTACGATCCCAGCCCTGGAAGATGTCTAGCCTGGCGGCCAGGCCAGCGGGCGGCCTCCCAGCAGGTGCAGGTGGATGTGGAACACCGTCTGGCCTGCCTCTCGGTTGCAGTTGAACACCGTGCGGTATCCGCTGTCGGCCACACCGTGCTCGCGCGCCACGAGCGCCGCACGCCTGAACATCTCTCCCACCAGCCCGTCGTCTTCCGGCAACAGGTCGTTGAGCGTCGCCACGTGCTTGCGCGGGATCACGAGCGCGTGCAGCGGCGCCTGGGGATTGACGTCCTGCAGCACGACGAACCGCTCGTCCTGGTACAGGAATCGCCCGGGTATTTCACCCGCGATGATGCGACAGAAGAGACAGGTGGTGGACATAGAGATCTGGGAATCCTAAGACAGATTCCAGGGGCCCCACAGAAACGTGCTTCAACTGTGACGATCTCAGCCCTGGAAGATGTCTGGTGATGTCAGGACCTCGCGACCAGCGTGCGCGGGATCTGTTGCAGGTCTTTCCTGATGCCAACGAGGTGCAGAGGGGACCTTCGCAGCAATGCTCGCACGTCGTCTTCCTGGCCGTAGCCAAACTCCATGATAAGCCAGCCGCCGGGTGCGAGCACCAGCGGTGCCGACTCGAGCAGCGCACGGACCAGGTCGAGGCCGTCCGCCCCGCCGTCGAGTGCCTCCGTGGGCTCCCACTCGCGCACTTCTGGTGGGAGCGCGGGGAGGTCCCCGGCCGGAACATACGGCGGATTCGAGACGATGAGCGTCGCAGGGCAAGCCACGCCGTCGAGGAGCGACGTGCGGACGAACTCGATCCGCCCGGCGACGCCGTGGCGATGCGCGTTGCGGGCCGCCACTTCCAGTGCCGGGGCCGACAGGTCCGTGGCAATCACCCTGCTCCAGGGAAACTCGCGTGCGAGGCATACGGCGAGGCAGCCGCTGCCCGTGCCGGCGTCGACGATAATCGGGACGGGTTCGACCGCCGCGCCCGCGCCGCCCGGTGCCGGCGGGAACAGTCCCTCATGCGCGAAGTCTTCGACCTCGGAGAAAAGAAATGATGATTGTCGGCTCGATCGGGTTATGCAGGCGATCGCTTCTTCGAGAATCAGCTCGGTTTCCGGGCGTGGCGCGAGGACATCCCGCGTGACCTCGAACTCGAGGCCCCAGAACTCCCGCCGACCGGTGATGCTGGACACTGGTTCGCGGCGCTCGCGCCGGGCAAGGAGCGATTCGTACGACGGCAGGAAACCGGCGGGCGCCGCCTCGGTTTCGTGCGCAATGAACCGGGCGAGCTCCCACCCGAGCACGCGGCGGGCGAGGAGCGCGGCGTCCATCGCGGCTTCGTTCGCGTCGATGCCCGACGCGACCAGCCGCGCGCGCGCTGCCCTGACAACGTCCCGCAGCGACGAAGGCAGCGACGGGGTGCTAAACAGTCGTGGCTTCCTTCAGCTTCTCGGTCTGGTAGTGCGAGACGACCTGGTCGATCAGCTCGTTGAGCGCCCCGTTCAACACGTTCACGAGCTGGTGGGTCGTAAAGTTGATCCGGTGGTCGGTAATCCGGCTCTGAGGGAAGTTGTAGGTGCGGATCTTCTCGGAGCGTTCGCCCGTTCCCACCTGGCTGCGGCGGTCCTTCGCGATCGCGTCCTGCTGCTTCTGCCTCTCCATCTCGTAGAGACGAGAGCGCAGCACCTTCAGCGCCTTTGCCTTGTTCTTGATCTGCGACTTCTCGTCCTGCTGGCTGACGACGAGCCCGGTGGGGATGTGGGTGATGCGCACCGCCGAGTAGGTCGTGTTCACGCTCTGGCCACCCGGGCCGCTCGAGCAGAAGGTGTCGATCCGCAGGTCCTTCTGATCGATCTGGATGTCCACTTCCTCGGCTTCCGGCAGGACGGCGACCGTCGCCGTGGACGTGTGGATGCGGCCGCTGGCCTCGGTGGCAGGCACGCGCTGCACGCGGTGCACGCCGCTCTCGTACTTCAGCTGGCTGTAGACGCGTCGCCCCTCGATCATCGCGATCGCTTCCTTGAGGCCGCCGACGCCGCTCTCGCTCATCGACAGGAGCTCGACCCGCCAGCCCTGGTTCTCCGCGAAGCGGGTATACATGCGGAAGAGCTCGCCGGCGAACAGCGCCGCCTCGTCACCGCCCGTGCCGGCGCGGATCTCGAGCATGACGTTCTTCTCGTCGTTCACGTCCTTCGGCAGGAGCAGCACCTTGATTTCGCCCTCGAGCGCGTTACGGCGCGCCTCGAGCTCGCGCAGTTCTTCCTGCGCCAGTTCGCGCATCTCGGCATCGCTGCCGTTGGCCAGTTCCTGCGCCTGCGCAATCTGGGTGAGGACGGTCTTGAACTTGCCGAAGCGTTCGACTATCGGCTCGATCTCGGAGAGCGCCTTGGCGTGGGTGCGATACTGCGCCGGGTCGGCCTGTACGGCCGAGTCGGCCAGCTTGCCGGCGAGATCGGCATACCTGGCCTCGACGGATGTGAGTTTATCGATCATGAGCGTGCTCTGGGCGATGCATGGGTGGCCTCTATCCTCCCGAGACCGGCGGCAGAAATGCCACCTCGTCGCCGTCGGCGAGCGGCGTCGTCATCTTCGCAAAATCGGCGTTGACCGCGGCCGACACCGAGCGCGCGTACGGGGCGATGGCGGGGAACTCCTCCGCCAGCACCGTCCACGCGGTTGCCACCGTGGCTGCGCCCGCCAGTTCGCGCACCAGCTCGGTGGCCCCAGCCAGGTCGTGCAGTCTTCCGAACAGCCGGATCGTTATTCGCATGCGCGGCGGTACGCTTCCTCGCTTGAGGCCTCGTCCGACGCGTCGGCCGCCGCCCCTTCAATCCACACGTCGCCGCCTTCAAAGAACTCGCGCTTCCACACGGGCGCGATTTGCTTGACGCGCTCGATGACGTAGCGGCAGGCGGAAAACGCCTCCGCGCGATGTGGCGACGCCGCCACGACCATCACGCTCGCCTCGCCCAGTGCCAGCGAGCCGGTCCGGTGATGGAACGCCACGCGGGCGGACGGCCAGCGGTTCCTCACTTCGTCGGCGATGACCCCGAAGGCTCGGAGCGCGAGCGGTTCGTAGGCTTCGTATTCGAGCCGGACGACCTTCCGGCCCTGGTTTTCGCCCCTGACCGTTCCGATGAACGTGACGATGGCGCCGTGCCCGGCAGGCGGCTCGCCTGGCTCGTCTCCAGACACGAGCCTGATCAACTCGGCCACATCCAATGTCTCCGGCCCGATGGCCAACCAGCGGTCGCTCACATGCCAAGTATAACGTGCCGGCGCCGTGGGCCGCCTGTTCCGCCTGCGGCCGGGGACGGGGAGGCGCCAGAGAGGAGGGCTACTTCACGAAGACCAGGAAGAACTGGAAGGGGAGGAACGTCTCGCGCTTCAGCAGTTTCAAGCGGGCCTGTTCGGCCACCGCGATGATCGTCTCTGGGTCGGGCCGCCCGCCATCCGGCCCCGGGCCGGCGCCTTCCTTCTTGTAATCGATGATGCCGACCCGACCGCCCTCGCGGAGGGCGGCGCGGACGTTCTGCAGGAACAGCAGCGGGTTCCCATATTGGATCTCCTGGTAGGTCTCCAGGATCAGCACCGCATCGACCGAGCCGGCCGGCAGCATCGGGTCGGAGCTCGATCCCTGGTGGGTACGCACGTTGCGAAGATTGTCCTTCGCCACGTCCTTCGCCACGCGCCGCTTGATCGCCTCGAGCATCGCCGGTTGCACGTCCTCGGCCCACACCACCCCATTGGGGCCGACGCGCCTCGACAGGCGAACCGTGAAATAGCCGCCGCCGGCGCCGATGTCCACGACCCTGGACCCGTCGGCGATCCCCAGCGTGTCCATGATCTGATCGGGTTTCTGCCAGATGTCGCGGTCGGGGCTCTCGAGCATGCCGAGATCGGCCGGGGGAAATAACGCATGCCGGCTCGACCGCCCTTGCCCCTGGGGCTGCGACGCCCCGGGCACCGCCAGCAGAAGCGTTAGGGCGAGAACAAGGCATGCAGCCATCATGACGCTCTCCCCGGAGTTTGGATTATACTCTCCGCCATGTTACCAGCATTCTTCGGCAGCATCCTCGAACTCGTCATCAAGACGTCCACGGACCTCCCCCCCGACGTGCGTGCCGCCATGAAGGCGGCGCTAGCCGATGAGCCTGCAGGGACCCAGTCGTCGCAGGCCCTGACGATCATCGCCGAGAACATCGATCAGGCCTCCGAAGGCGAGGGCGCCATCTGCCAGGACACCGGCCTCCCGACCTTCGAGATCAAGGTGCCAATCGGCGCGAACCAGACCTGGATGGCACAGCAGATTCGTGACGCGATTGCCGAGGCGACGCGGCGTGGAAAGCTGCGTCCGAACTCGGTGGACTCGGTCACCGGCAAGAACTCCGGGAACAACCTCGGCCCGGGTTCGCCCGTCATCCACTTCGAGCAGCGGGACCGGGATGAGATCGAGGTCAGACTGCTCCTGAAGGGCGGCGGCTGCGAGAACACCAACATCCAATACTCCGTCCCCTGCGAACTCGCGCACCTCGGCAGGGCCGACCGGAACCTCGAAGGTGTTCGCAAGTGCATCCTCCACGCCGTCTGGCAGGCGCAGGGCAAGGGCTGCAGCCCGGGAGTCCTCGGCGTCTGCATCGGCGGCGACCGCGCGAGCGGCTACCTCCAGGCCAAGCAGCAGCTCTTCCGTACGCTGGACGACATCAACCCGGATCCTGCCCTGGCCGAGCTGGAAGCGACCATCATGAAGACGGTCAACGTGCTCGGCGTGGGCACGATGGGCTTCGGGGGAAAGACCTCGCTCATCGGCTGCAAGATCGGCGTGCTGAACCGGCTGCCGGCCTGCTTCTTCGTGTCGGTGGCGTACGACTGCTGGGCGTTTCGCCGCCTGGGCGTCGTTCTCGATGCCAAGGATGGGTCGATCCGGCGCTGGATCTACCGCGACCCGTCGCACCCTGTCGTGCCGATGCTCGACCAGGCAGGCTTCAGCCGCACGGGCAAGGAAGTGGTTCTGACCTCGCCGATCACCGAGGAGCAGGTTCGGTCGCTGAAGGTTGGCGACGTCGTCCTGCTGAACGGCGTCATGTATACCGGCCGCGACTCGGTCCACTCGTACCTGATGAAGCACGACCCGCCGGTGGATCTGAATGGCGGAATCCTCTACCACTGCGGCCCGGTGGTGCTGAAGGACGGCGACGGCTGGAAGATGATGGCCGCGGGCCCGACGACCAGCGCCCGCGAGGAGCCGTATCAGGGCGAAGTCATCCGCAAGTTCGGTGTGCGGGTGGTCATCGGCAAGGGCGGGATGGGCGCCAAGACGCTGGCGGCGCTCGAGGAGCACGGCGCGGTCTACGTGAGCGCCATCGGCGGTGCGGCGCAGTTCTACGCGAAGTGCGTCGAGAAGGTGAGCGACGTGTCGCTGCTCGAGTTCGGCGTACCAGAGGCCATGTGGCACATGCACGTGAAGGACTTCCCGTGCATCGTCACCATGGATTCGCACGGCAACAGCCTGCACAAGGACATCGAGGCCGAGTCCGCGAAGAACCTCGCCACCCTCGCCTAGCCCCGTGGGGTCAGGTCTTGAATTGATGCCTTTTTCATGACCTGACCCCGCCCGCACCCATGCGTGGCTGGTCGGGCCTCAGTCCCTTATGCGCGAAGTCGCTGATTGCCGCCCCGGCCTCTTTTTGCGCACACCCTGTGCACGCCTTGGTATAATCGCGTGAAGGAGATCCCCTTACACCAAATGATCACCACTAACGTGAGCGAGTCGTTCATCAACGTGTCCTCGATGGCGGCGTCGAAGGTCGCCGAACTGCTGACCGAGGAGAACAAGCAGGCGTCCGGCCTGCGGGTATTCGTCCAGGGCGGGGGATGCTCGGGCTTCCAGTACGGTTTGATGATCGAGGACAGCCCTGGTGCCACCGACCAGGTGTTCCAGTCCAATGGCGTTAAGCTCTACGTCGATCCGATCAGCGTGCGCTACCTGAAAGGCGCCGAAGTGGATTTCGTGGACAACATCGCCGGAGGCGGCTTCACCATCCGCAACCCCAACGCCGTGTCCACGTGCGGATGCGGCCAGTCGTTCACCACCGAGGACGACGGCGGCCACTGATCCCGGCCGGGGCAGTTGCGGCTTCCGGCCGAAACGTGCTTCCGCGGACTCGAACCGCAACTGCCATGGCCCATGTCCTTGCCGACCTCGACGGCCTGCGCCCTCCCGGGAGCAAGCGCTCCAGCAAGCGGGAGTTCATCCTGAACGTGTTCCTTCGTCACGAAGGACACCTCAGCGCGGATGACCTCTACGACCTGATCCACCGGGAAGACCAGCAGGTCAGCCGGGCGACGGTCTATCGGTCGCTGCAGTGGATGGTCGAGGCCGGGATTGCCAGGAAAGTAGATTTCGGCGAGGGCCGCTTCCGCTTCGAGCACTCCTACCGGCACCCTCGGCACTTCCATCTCATCTGCCAGTCGTGCAACCGATCGTCCGAGTTCCTGAGCTCGGACATCGAGGCGCTGATCGAGGAGATCGCGACGGCGAGGAACTTCTCTGCGCGCGAGAGCGTGCTGCAGATTTACGGCACGTGCGAGGAGTGCCGGACGGGCCGCGCCGAGCCGGCCGACGCGGTGACCACGGAACTGCTGTTCGCACGCGACGCGATGCGCATCGCGATCGCGACCGAGCGGTCAGGGTTCGAGTTCTACGTGCGCGTGGCGCGGGTGACGCAGGATGCGCGCGGGAAGGCCGTCTTCCAGAAACTGGCCGACGAGGAACGCGAGCATCTCTCGAAGCTCGAGCAGCGCTACCAGCGTCTGCTGTCGCAGGATTCCCGGCTCGAGTCGCGCCCGACGTTCCTCTTCTTCAAGGGAGCCGCCAACGGCCTCTTCGCGTCGGGCGCCGAGCAGGTGGCGCGCGGCGTGGACGACCGGCAGGCCCTGATGATTGGCATCCGGTGCGAGCGCGCCTCGCACAGGTTCTTCAAGCGGTACGGCGAGCGTTTCGAGGACTCGGAAGGCAAGCAGATCTTCCTCGAGTTCGCGAGCGAGGAGCGGGGCCACATCGAATTGCTCATCAGGGAATACCGGGCGCTGGCCCGACGCCAGGGGCAGCGCCGGCGTCCCGGCTCGCCGCGCCGGACCCGGGTCCACGCGTGATTGATCTCCACCTCCACACAACAGCCTCGGACGGGCGCTCGTCGCCCGAGGATCTCGTACAGGCCGCGGTGCGCGCCCGCCTGGACACGATCTCGGTGACGGACCACGACACGGTGGCCGGCCTCGACCGCGTGGCGGCGGCGTGCGCGACCGCGGAGGTCGAGTGGGTGCCGGGGATCGAGATCACGGCGATCTACGAGGACGTGGACGTGCACGTCCTCGGATATTTCCTCGATCATCATTCCGCCGTCCTGACGGAGTTTCTCGACAAACAGGTGACCGACCGCCGCCGGCGCGTGCGGGAGATGATCGACAAACTCGACGCCCTAGGGCTTCACGTGGACGCCGACGAAGTGCTCGGCGGGCACGGGGGCCTCGACGCCAGGTGGATTGGCCGACCGCTACTCGCGCGTGCGCTGCTCCGCGCCCGGCACGTCCGGACAACGCGGGAGGCGTTCGATCTCTACCTCGCCGAGAACGGTGCCGCGTGGGTGCCTCGCCGGGCGCCGTCTCCGCAGGATGTCGTGACGCTCATTCACGAAGCGGGCGGGATCGCCTCGCTGGCGCACCCAGGCCTGATGGGTCACGACGAGTGGATTCCGCCGATTGCGGCGTCCGGGCTGGACGCCCTCGAGGCGTATTACTCCGAGCATTCGCCCGAGATGACCACGCACTACCGCATCCTGGCGGAACGACTCGGCCTCGCCATGTCCGGCGGGTCCGACTACCACGGCGATCCCGCTCACGGCCCTGCGCGCCCCGGGTCCGTTTCGCTGCCGGCCGCGGCGTACGAGGCACTGAAGCAGCGTTCTGAGGCGGCGCGCAAGGCGCGCCGGTTGACGAAGTCCCTATGACCATCACCATCACACCGGAGGCGCGACAGGCGATTTCCGACTCTCTGGCTCGCGATTCCAGCAGGCCCGCCCTTCGGCTGTCGTTTGCCGGCGGCTGCGGCGCCCTCGGCTACCGACTCACGCCAGCGCCGTCCGGCGCCCGGTCAGGCGAGCAGGTGTTTGCTCTCGACGGCCTGACCATCTACGCCGACTTCAAGGCGGCGTCCGACCTGGACGGCGCACGGATCGAAGTCGGCGACTCGCCGGAGGACATCCTGGTCGTTCACGAGCAGGCGGTGGTCGGCGGCATGTGCTGACGCTGCCACCTTTTCTGGAGCTGCACAGCTTCAAGTCACCGGACCGTCGGAATTCGTACACGCCGTTTCGGGTCCGGTCATCCGAAGCCCACCAAACACGCGTGGATTCGGGCAATATCGTCAAGTCCGGCCCGAGGCTCAGCTGGAACGGAACTTGATCGCTGCTACTGGGTCCCAAAGGGGGGACGTCGACCGAAGAAGACTCGGATGCCGAACGGAACGATCAAGCGACTCGTGCGTGACCGTGGTTTTGGATTCATTCGCGACGACGGCGGCCAGGAGTGGTTCTTCCACCGGAGCGCCGTGGCCCAGGGCGTGTTCGATCAGCTGAACGAGGGGCAGCGAGTGAGTTTCGACGAGGAACCGTCGAACAAAGGGCCGCGAGCCAACAACATCCGCATCGAGTTGTAGCTCCGCCCCGACGCGAGGACCCTCGCCGACGCGCTGGCCAGGTGTCGGCTCGATGGCGGGGTAGCCATCCTGGGGAGTTTCCGCACGACGTACTACCATTGCCTCGCCGAGGATGCCACCTGTCGCGCAGCCCCGGTGCTCAACGATCTGGGCGAAGTGAAACGCTTTCTGGCGTTTTTCGAGAAGTAAGAATCGAGCGGCGATCCCGGCCGCGGCGTTGGCGGAAGCGCCTGGGAGTCGAACCCAGCCCCCCCGCAAAGCGGGGAGCGACCGATTTTGAAGACCGGGAGGGCCACCGGGCCCCGTTCGCTTCCGGAGCGATCTTATCACCGGACGAGCGTGTGCCGCGCACCTCCGCCTTGGATGGCGAGCCGCACGTCCATGAATATGGAATGCGAGAGAACAACGCCACCGCCGCCGAACGGGCGGGAATGGAAAAGGCAGAAGCAGAATGGACCCGGCCCCCTTGATTCCTCGTCGGGAGCCGGGTGCGGATGGCGAACGCCTAGTCTTCGATTAGTCGAATCTCACCAGCCCGCGGACCCTTTGCGGACTCTTCCGGCGTGAACTCGACGCGCTGGCCTTCGCGCAGCAGCTCGAACACCGCGCCGCGGACCGAGCTCCGATGGAAGAAGTGCTCGATGCCTCCCTCGTCTCGAATGAATCCAAATCCCTTGTCGATAAGCAAGCGCGCGATGGTCCCGGTCGGCATACCCGTGTCCTCCGAGCAACGAAGCACTTGGGAACATCCCAAGGGCCGCAGACAGCTGAGCGCACGCAAGGGCCACGACGAGCGACCCCGCGAGCGCACAGTAAGAACGTACAAACGCCGCTGATACGAGGGTCCGGAAACGCCAAGCGCCCGCAGCAACGGCGCCTGGCGAACAACAGCTGCCTGGGCGGCGGACCACTCGAGGACCCGAGCAGTCGCCGAGATCGCAGGCACATTGGCCCCGCGATGCGCCACGCCCCAAATAGGGGAGGGGCGTCACGCTGAGCTTGAAATCCGGCCAAGTGTAGGAATATCCGGGCGGGAAGTCAAGAGACGGCCCGATCTTATGGCCTGGTCTTCGCAGGGCGCGGCCGGGCGGACGCGCCATTCCTCTTCCTCTTCTTCTTCCTCCTCGTCTTCCTCGTCGTCCTCGTCTTCCTCGTCGTCCTCGTCGAACTCGTCCTCGTCCTCGTCCTCTTCGGGGTCACCCATGTCGGGAGCGTAGGGCTGGAGCCTGGGGGTCATGGTTCTCCTTGGGGCGGTGTGCGCCCGCGGTCAGGCTTTGGGTGTCGTGGACGACGGGGCCGGGGCAGCTGAGGGACCGGCTGCTGCGACCGTCGGAGCCGGGGCCGCCGCCGCCGGCGCGGGATACGTGGACTGGAAATGCCGGCCGCACTTCGGGCAGACCCAGAACTGATCGGGACGCCACGCGTCGCCGGGCGCCGGGTCCTTCATTTCCATCTGCTCGCCGCACCGCTGGCAGGAGATTCTCACATCGAGAGTGGCCATCCCGAGATTCTAGCACTGCCCGCGGATCTTCTGCGGCGTCAATCGACCGGCGTAGAATGCTGGAGTGATTCCAGCCGTCATTCTTGCCGCAGGCTTGTCGTCACGGATGGGGCGGGCCAAGGCGCTGCTGCCTGTTCCTGGCGGAGACTGGTTCCTGTCGAGGCTGGTCCGGACCTTCCTGTCGGCCGGGTGCAGCGAGGTGGTGGCGGTCGTGGGCGAAGCTGAGGAGGCGATCCGATCAGTGGCGAACCACGAGCGGCTGCGGGTGCATCTGGTGAGGAACCCCGATCCATCCCGCGGACAGCTCTCGTCGCTCCAAGCGGCGCTCGCCTGGGTCGCGCCGGATCACCCGCGGGGGCTGATGATGGCTCCCGTGGACCTGCCGCTCATCGCCGTTCCCACCGTGCGAGCGGTGATCGATGCCTGGGTCCGAACCGGCGCGCCGATCGTGCGCCCCTCTCACGGCCACAGGCATGGCCACCCCGTGCTGTTCGACGCGCGCGTCCTGCCGGAACTGCTCGCCGCGGACCTCTCGGCCGGCGCCCGCCCCGTCGTTCATGCGCACCGGGCGGAGGTGTGTAACGTGGAGATCGACGATCCGGGTGCGTACGACGACATCGACACGCCGGAGGACTACCGCCGCGTGTTTGGCGAAGAACCAGCCTGACCTGTCATCGGGTGGACCGTCTCTCGCACACATCCGGAGGATCGCGGCGCGCTGTAGGGACGCCACCGACTCTGTGAGTGGTTTCCTTCCCGGCTTCGACAGTCGTGGTATGCTCCCGGCGCAGCCACGCGGACCAACGCTCGTGGAGACGGATCCGCGCGGCATCCAGTGGAGGTGGCCCGTGTGTCTTCGTCGAGCGTTCCTGCTTCTTGTCCTCCTGCTCGCGGTTGGCGCGGACGTCGCGGCCCGGCAGGCTCCGGTCACCCGGGCTTCGACCGGCAAGGCTTCGTCAGCGGCGCCGGCGCCAAGCCCCGTCTCGCTCTCGGATCAATTCCCCGGACTCGAATTCCGCAACATCGGTCCATTCCGAGGTGGACGCGTCACGGCGGTCACCGGTGTGCGCGGGAATGCCCTGCGCTACTACTTCGGCGCCACCGGTGGCGGCGTGTGGATGACGACCGATGGCGGCCTGACGTGGCGCAACATCTCCGACGGGTTCATGAAGACCGGTTCGGTCGGCGCCATCGCTGTGGCGGACTCGGATCAGAACGTCATCTACGTCGGCATGGGCGAGGCACCCATCCGCGGCAACGTGTCGCACGGTGATGGCGTGTACAAGTCGATGGACGCCGGCAAGACGTGGGCGAACGTCGGTCTGCAGAATGCGCAGCAGATCTCGCGCGTCCGCATCCACCCGCGAAATCCCGACATCGCCTACGTCGCCGCTCAGGGCCACGTCTGGGGGCCGAACCCGGACCGAGGCATCTTCCGCACGCTGGACGGCGGCAAGACCTGGTCGAAGGTGCTGTTCGTCGACGACAAGACGGGGGCATCCGACCTGGTGATGGACGCGTCGAACCCGCGTGTCCTCTACGCCGCCTTCTGGCAGGTCTACCGGAAGCCCTGGACCATCGAGAGCGGTGGCCCGGGCGGCGGGCTCTACCGCACGACCGACGGCGGCGACACCTGGAAGAAACTCGCCGACGGCTTGCCCGAGGGGCTCGTCGGCAAGACGACGGTGACGGTGTCCCCGAAGGACCCTGCGCGCGTGTGGGCGATGATTGAGGCCGAGGGCGACAAGGGCGGCATGTACCGCAGCGATGACGGCGGCGGGAAGTGGACGAACGTCAACAGCGGCCACGCGATCCGGCAGCGCGCATGGTACTACTACCGCGTGTTCGCCGACCCCGCCAACGCCAACATCGTCTACACGACCAATATCCGTTTTCACAGGTCCATCGACGGGGGCAAGACCTTTTCGACGATTCCCGTGCGCCACGGCGACACTCACGATTTGTGGGTCGATCCGGACAATCCCGATCGGATGATCCTGGGCGACGATGGCGGTGCGGAGATCTCGAACAACGGAGGACAGACCTGGACGACGGAGGACAACCAGCCGACGGCGCAGATCTACCGCGTGACGACCGACGACCGGTTCCCATACTGGGTCTACGGCGCCCAGCAGGACAACACGACGGTGGCCATCCCCAGCGCGGTCCGCGGAGCGGGCATCGACATCACCGACTGGTACGAGGTGGGCGGCGGCGAATCGGCGTGGATTGCGCTGGACCCCCGCAATCGGGACATCGTCTACGCGGGCAGCTACGGCGGGTGGATCACGCGTCATGACCACGCGACGAAGGACGAGCGCATGATCATCGCGTGGCCGCAGGTCATCGATGGCCAGGCGGCCGGGGATCTCAAGTACCGGTTCCAGTGGAACGCGCCCATCATCACCTCGATACACGAACCCGGCGTGGTCTACCACGCCGCGCAGATGCTGCTGCGGTCGCGTGACGAAGGACACTCGTGGGAGGAAGCCAGCCCGGATCTCTCCCGCAACGACAAGACCAAGCAGGGCTTCAGTGGCGGGCCGATCTCGCGCGAGGTCACCGGCGTCGAAGTCTACGGGACCATCTTCGCGCTCACGGAGTCGCCACACGAAGCCGGCGTCATCTGGGCTGGCACCGACGACGGCCTGGTGCACCTGACGCGGGACAACTGTAAGACGTGGCAGAACGTGACCCCGAAGGGCATTCCCGAGTGGATCCGCATCAACGCGATTGACGTATCGCCTCACGACAAGGCGACGGCGTACGTCGCGGCCACGATGTACCAGTTCGACGACTTCAGGCCCTATCTGTACAAGACCAACGATTACGGCAAGACGTGGACGAAGATCGTGGCGGGCATCCCGGACAACGCATTCACGCGGGTCGTCCGCGAGGATTCGGGTCGTCGGGGCCTGCTCTACGCCGGCACCGAAACGGGCCTGTACGTCTCCTGGGACGATGGCGTGTCGTGGCAGGCGTTTCAGCGCAATCTGCCGATCGTGCCCATCACCGACATGGTTGTGAAACAGGAGGATCTCGTCGTCGCCACGCAGGGACGCGCGTTCTGGATCCTGGACGACCTGACCCCGCTGCGACAGTGGAACCGCGACGTGGCAAAGGCTGATGCGCACCTGTTCATGCCACGCCGGGCCATCCGTTTCCAGAACGGCGAGTCGTCGAGGCCCGGCATCGGCAAGAACCGGCCGAATGGCGTCATCGTCAACCTCTGGATCGAGAACGCGCCCAAGAAGGACGACGTCATCACCGTCGAGTTCCTGGACGGGGCGCGCGTGCTGCGCAAGTTCGCCACCAAGCTGGCCGAGAAGATCCCGGATGAGGCGTTCGAGCCTGGCGATGAAGGGCCTGGCGACATCGACAAGGCCATCGAGCTGAAGGCCGGCGTCAACCGGATCGTGTGGGATATGCGCGAAGAGGGACCGAGTCTCATCCAGCCAGCGTACGTCTTCGGCGACTACCCGCCGCAGGGCCTGCGGGTGACGCCGGGGCGCTACACCGTGCGCGTCACGGCACACGGCAAGACGCTCGAGGCGCCGATCGAGATTGTCCCCAGTCCGACGGGTGCCGTGCCTGCAGGCGACCTGGCGGCGCAGTATGCGTTCCTGACCACCGTGCGCCGGGACGTCGAGACGATCCACGACACGTTGCGCCAAATCAAGGATGTGAAGGACCAGGTCCGTCGCTACGGGCAACGAGCCTCCGCCGCCGGCAAGGGCGACAGCCTGAAGGCGAAGGCCGACCAGGTCGTGAAGGCGTTCGAGCCGATCGAGGCCGAGCTGTACAACCCAGAACTCCGGACGGGGCAGGATTCGCTCGGTCACCTGCCGAAACTCGACTTCCAGTTCGCGGCGCTCGCGGGGATGGCCGACACCGCAGACATGAAACCGACAGCCGCGTCACACCTCCGCTACACGGAATTGAAGGCGCAACTCGACGCGGTCCTCGCGCGGGTGAAGGGTGTGATGGACAAGGACATTGCCGACTTCAACAAGACCGTGCAAGGCCTGGCGATGCCGGCGGTGATTGTGGGGTCTGGCTCGAAGCGGTAGGCACCGTGTAGTTCACCGCAAGGCGCTCCCGTCCACCGACACTCCGGCCGTGTCTGCCGGGCACACGAGGGTCGGGGCGTCCGGCGTAGGGGGTGGCGTGGGCGTGGGCGTGATATATCTTGCTGACTGGTCTTCGAGGCGCTTTCCGGTGTAAGCTTTTTATGCCTGCACGCCGCTCGTTCGTTGCCGGAAATCCGGCGCCCCCTCCTGGAGCACTTGTTCATGGCAGGCCAGCCGAGAGCGTGGTAACGCTTTTGGTCCCAACCTCTTACAGGGTTGAGCTCCGCGACGGAACGGGGCTTGCTCGGGTCAGCCGTATGCCAGAAGCCAATCGTCGTGTGCGAGGAGTTGTGGTCATCGACGCCGAACGTTGCAAAGGGTGCGCACTCTGTGTCGAGTTCTGTCCGACCGATGTGCTGGCGCTCTCCAGTTCCTTCACGGCAAAGGGGTACCATCCACCCGAGATCGTGCGGCCCGAGGCCTGTTCCGGCTGCGACCTGTGCGGGATGTACTGCCCGGACTTCGCGATCTACGGGTACAGGCTGTAACCAGGATTCGGCGCCGAATCCCGAATTCTTCTCCTAGTCGGCACTTTCCGAGGATACTCATGCATGCCGATCCGGCTGGCGTCCTGACGGGCGCCCACTTCATCGACGGCGACCACGCGTGCTGTGAAGGCGCGCTGGCGGGCGGCTGCCGCTTCGTCGCCGGTTATCCGATCACGCCGTCCACGGAAGTCGTCGAGCGCATCGCGCTGCGGTTTCCCGAGGTCGGCGGTGTCTTCATCCAGATGGAGGACGAGCTCGCCTCGTCGATCGCCATCGCCGGCGCCGTCTGGGGCGGCAAGCGCGCGATGACGGTCACGTCGGGTCCGGGCTTCTCGCTGATGATGGAGCACATCGGCTTCGCCATCATGACCGAGACGCCGTGCGTCTTCGTCAACGTGCAGCGCGGCGGACCGTCCACCGGGCTTCCGACGCTCCCCGCGCAGGCTGACATGATGCAGGCGCGATGGGGCTCGCACGGCGACTACGAGCTCATCGCCGTCTGCCCGAACTCGCCGCAGGAGTGCTTCGACCTCACAATCAAGGCGTTCAACCTCGCCGAGCAGTACCGGGTGCCGGTGCTCGTCATGATGGACGAGTGCGTGGGCCACATGATGGAGCGCGTGGTCATCCCGAAGCCCGAGGAGATCGAGATCTTCCCGCGGCGCTGGACGAAAGCGCCGCTCGACGAGTACCTCCCGTTCGCGCCAGGCGAGGACCTGGTGCCGGACATGGCGCGCGCCGGGCAGGGCTACCGGTTCCACATGACCGGCCTCACGCACAACGAGAAGGGCTACCCGGACATGACGGTGTCCGGCCAGGCACGCCTGCTCGGGCGGCTCATCGACAAGATCAAGAAGAACGCGGCCGCGCTCACCGACGTGGTCGAGGACCAGGTGGACGGCGCGGAAGCGGTCGTCGTCTCCTACGGCATCACGTCGCGCGTGGCGCAGAAGGCGGTGCAGGCGGTGCGGGCGAAGGGCCTGCGCGTCGGCTCGCTGCGGCTGCGCACGGTGTGGCCGTTCCCCGAGCACCTGATTCGCGATCTTGCCACCAAGGTCAAGGCGTTCATCGTGCCTGAGTTGAATCTCGGCCAGATGGTGCGCGAGGTGGAGCGCTGCGCGCAGGGCGCCCGCGTCGTGAGCGTGCCGCACGCCGGCGGCACGGTCCACGACCCGGCCATCATTGTCCAGGCGATCACGGAGGCTCTCCGATGAGCGTGGAAAACCCCGTCGAACGATATCTCCGCAGCGATCGCATGCCCCACATCTGGTGCCCGGGCTGCGGCATCGGCACGACCGTCAACTGCTTCACCCGCGCCATCGACGAGAGCGGCATCCCGATGGATCGCCTCGCGGTCGTGTCGGGCATCGGCTGCACCGGGCGCGTCGCGGGCTACATGCACGTGGATTCGTTCCACACGACGCACGGCCGCGCCATCCCGTTCGCCACGGGCCTGAAGCTGGCGGCGCCCGACATGAAGGTGGTGGTCTACAGCGGCGACGGCGACCTGTTCGCCATCGGCGGCAACCACTTCATCCACGCCGCGCGGCGCAACCTCGACATGACGGTCATCTGCGTCAACAACCTGACCTACGGGATGACCGGCGGCCAGCTGACGCCGACCACGCCCGAGGAGGCGATCGCGTCGACGTCGCCCTACGGCAACTTCGAGCACCCGTTCAACCTGCCGTACCTGGCCGAGTCGTGCGGCGCGGTCTACGTCGCGCGCTGGACGACCTACCACGTCACGCAGATGAAGAAGGCGATGAAAGAGGCGCTGCTCAAGAAGGGCTTCTCGTTCGTCGAGGTCATCTCGCCGTGCCCGACGCTCTACGGGCGGCGCAACCGCATCGGCGACTCGCTCGACGAGATGAAGACGTACAAGACGCGCAGCGTCATCAAGAACGGCGCCGACACCAAGGAAGTCGATCTCGGCATGACCGGGCCCATCGTCGTCGGCAAGTTCGTCGACCGGGAGCGGACGACCTACCAGGACGCGATGGAGGCCTTTTATTCGCGCAAGCTGGGCAACCGGTACGTGCGGGCGAGTCAGTAAATGGCGCAGACGCAAATTCGCATCGGGGGGTTCGGCGGCCAGGGCGTCATCCTCAGCGGGATCATCATCGGCCGGGGCGCCGCGATCCACGGCGGCCTCCACGCCACGCTCATCCAGAGCTTCGGCCCTGAGGCGCGCGGCAGCTCGTCGAGCGCCGAGTTGATCGTCGCCGATGAGCCGATCTTGTATCCCTACGTCAAGGACGTCGACATGCTCGTCGTCCTTTCGCAGGACGCCTACGCGAGGTTCACACCCGCGCTGAAGAAGGGCGGGCTGCTGGTGACCGAGGCCGACCTGGTCTCGCTGACGCCGCCCGTGCCGGAGGCCAGGCACTTCGTGGTGCCCGCGACCCGGCTGGCGGAGGAGATCGGACGGAAGATCGTCCTGAACATCATCACTGTCGGCTTCTTTGGCGCCGTGAGCCAGCTCATCCCGCGCGAGGCGCTGGAGAAGGCCGTGAAGGAATCGGTGCCGCCCGGGACGCTCGACCTGAACCTCAAGGCGTTCAGGAAGGGCTACGAGGTCGGGCTCGAGCAGTTAGCCAAGGTGCAGGCGCCCGCGTAGGGCCAGGCGGTGTGGGCGACGTCTGAACGAGAACAGGATTCCGAAGTAGGTTCGTCCGTCATGCCGTTCTCCGAGGTGCTCGGCCACGCGCGTCCACTGGGCCTGCTCTCGCGGTCCATCGCTCGCGGATCCCTGCCCCCGAGCCTCCTGTTTACCGGTCCTGAGGGTGTCGGCAAGAGGCTCGTGGCGCAGGCGGTCGCGGAGGCGCTGAACTGCCTGTCGCCGGTCGGCGCAAGCACGGAGGCTTGCGCCACAGGGACCCTTGTGGCGCCGGCGATCGGTGTGGCGCCGGCCTCCGTGCCGGCGGATCTGCCGTTTGATGCCTGCGGCGCGTGCGCGGCGTGCAAGCGGATTGCGAAGGGCACGTATCCGGACGTCCTTAGGCCCGGGGCGTCCGACACCGGCGTGATCAAGATCGAGCCGGTGCGCGAGGTCGTTGCGGCCGCGGCGTATCGACCCTTTGAGGGTCGGCGTCGGGTGATTATCATCGACGATGCGGATCGCCTGAACGCCGATGCGCAGGATGCGCTGCTCAAGAGCCTCGAAGAGCCGGGGGCTTCGTCGGTCTTCATTCTGGTGAGCGCACGTCCCGAGACGCTGCTGCCTACGATCCGGTCGCGCTGTGCCCGGATGAGGTTCGGGCGCCTGTCGGCGGCCGAGGTGACGCGCGTCCTGGTGGAGCGGCACGGAATGGACCCTGACGAGGCACATGCGATCGCGGCGGTGGCCGACGGGAGCCCTGGCCGTGCGCTCGAAGCTGGGTCCAAGGCGTACCGTGAGGCGCGGACCGCGGCGCTGGCGGCCCTGCGAACGGCCGCGAAGGCCTCGTCGCCACGGGCGCGGCTGCAGGCGGCCACCGGCCTGACCGCGGGCAAGCCCACCTCGGCCGGCGAGCGCGAGGAACTGGCGACCCGGATCACGATGCTCGCCTCGCTGCTTCGCGACGTGGCGCTGGTCTCGCAGGGCGGGGACCCCGCGGAGCTGGCGAACGGCGACCTGGCCGCGGATCTCGAGGAACTGGGCGCGGCGTTCGGGAGCGAACGCGCCCTTCAGGCGTTTGCGGCCGCCGATCGGGCGATCTCCGCGCTGCGCCGGAACGCGAGCCCGAAGGTCGTGGCCGCATGGCTCTCGGTGCACATGTAGTCGAACGACATGGACCTTCAGCGGGACGAATCGATCGTTCTCGTGAAGTTGTGCTGCAGCGGGCGGCCGTGCCCCTGCTTCGTCCCGCGGGGCGCCGCCCCGATGCCCCTTCGTTCCGGCACGCCGCTTGTCGTCGAAACCGAAGCCGGCCTCTCCTTTGGCCACGTGGCCGGATTCCTGCTCAGGATGAACGGGAAGGACGGCATTCGTTCAGAAGGGACGGCACGCCTGATCCGCGTCGCCACCGATGAGGACATCTCGATTCGCCGGCGGCAGCAGGCGCGCGAGCGCGATGCGTTCCGTGTCGGGCTGTTGAAGATCCGCGAACGCGGCCTCGCGATGAAGTTGACGCGCGTCGAGCAGATGTACGACGGCTCGCGCCTGGTCTTCTACTTCACGGCCGAAGGGCGCGTGGACTTCCGTGAACTGGTGCGCGAGCTGGCCGCGGAGTACCGCAGCCGGATCGAGATGCGGCAGATTGGCGTGCGCGACGAGGCGCGGATGCTCGGCGGCTATGGCTCTTGCGGCCGGCCGCTCTGCTGCACCGCCTGGTTACAGGCGTTCGAGCCCGTGTCGATCAAGATGGCCAAGCAGCAGGACCTGAGCCTGAACCCGTCGAAGCTGTCCGGCTTGTGCGGCCGCCTGAAGTGCTGCCTCCGCTACGAACTGCCCGAGGGGAAGCTGCTGCGGAAGTCCGAGATCCGTGACGAGGTGCTGGCCGACCTCGGCGACCACTCGCACTAGCCGCGCATTCCCATGCCGCTTCTTCCGCGCATCGCGCTCACCGTTGGTGACCCGGCCGGTGTCGGCCCCGAGCTGGTGGAGCAGGCTATACGCCACCCGAAGGTCCGTGCGGCGTGTGACCCGGTGGTCTATGGGCCGCCTCACGGGACGCTCTTCGTTCCCGGCGTGCTCTCGAAAGAGGCCGGCCTGGCCGGCTACGACGCGCTGGTCCGGGCGGTGGAGGATGCGCTCGCGGGGCGCGTGGACGCGGTGACGACGGCGCCCATCAACAAGGAAGCCTGGGCGCTGGCCGGGTTGCCATGGCGCGGGCACACGGACCTCCTGGCGCACCTGACCGGCGCACCGCGGGTGGCGATGATGTTCTACTCGCGGCAACTGCGGGTCGTCCTGGCGACCGTGCACGTGGCGCTGGCCGACGTGCCCCGCCTGTTGACGCGCGAACACCTCATCGACGTGATTCGGCTGACCGCGCAGGAACTGCCGCGTTTCGGGTTCCCGAGGCCGCGGCTGGGACTCGCGGGCCTGAACCCGCACGCGGGCGAGCACGGTGTCATCGGGACCGAAGACGACGAGGTGCTGAGGCCGGCCGTGGAGGCGTGCCGGGCCGGGGGAATCCTCGTGGACGGGCCGTTCCCGGCCGACACGTTGTTTGTCCGCGCCATGCGGGGAGAGTTCGATGCGGTCGTGGCCTGCTACCATGACCAGGGGCTGGTCCCGATCAAGATGGTGGCCTTCGGTCAGGCGGTCAACGTCACGCTTGGCCTCCCCATCATCCGGACGTCGGTCGATCACGGGACGGCGTTCGATATCGCCGGCAAGGGAGTGGCCGACCCCGGCAGCCTGATCGAGGCGGTGTTGCTGGCCGCGAGGCTTGCGGCCTCGCCGCGTGGATGATCGCGACCGCCATGCCTGAAAAGACCGATCGCCAGAAGGCCGAGAAGAACATCGCCGAGAACCGGAAGGCGTTCCACGACTTCCACATCCTCGAGACCTTCGAGGCCGGCGTGGCGCTGCTCGGCACCGAGGTGAAGGCCATCCGCGAGGGGCGCGTGAACCTCCGAGACAGTTACGGCCGGGTCGAGGGCGGCGAGGTGTTCGTCATGAACATCCACATCAGCCCGTACAGCCACCGGGGTTACTCCGACCACGAGCCGCTGCGGCGGCGCAAGCTGCTCCTGCACAAGCAGGAGATCCGCAAACTGGTGGGCAAGACCACCGAGCGCGGCATGACGCTCGTGCCCCTGCGCCTGTACTTCAGGAACGGCCTCGTCAAGATGGCCATCGGACTGGCGAAGGGGAAGAAGGAATACGATCGGCGCGAGACGATCAAGCGGCGCGAGACAGACCGGGAGACCCGTGCAGCGGTCAAGGAGCGACAACGATAGCCCCGGCGCCGTGGTGTCGATGCCCGCGCCGCAGCCGTTCGATCGCATGACATCCACGCCGGCTCTGCGCATCGTGGTTCGCCTGGGTCGCGCCGTCGCCCTGCTGGCGCTGGCGCTCCTGGCGGCGCTTCCCGTCTGGTCGTACGTCGCGGCGGAAACGGAGCCGGCCTCGCGCGCGATCGTCCTCGCCGCGTTCGCCGCGGCCGCGCTGTTCCCCGCGTCGGCGCTCCTCGCGTGCGCCGGCCTCCTGCCGCTGTCCGGGCCCCTGTCCGCGATCGTTGGCTCCACGACCCTGTTCAGCCTTGGCGAACCAGTTGTGCTCGCGTGTCTCGCGGGCTGGCTTCTGCGGTCAGCCGCGTGGCCCGGGCCGCCGCCAACCGCCTCCGTCCGCGCCCTCCGGCGTCCGGCGCTGGTGCTCGCCGTCGTGGTGGCCGCCTCGGGGATCGTCGAGATGTTCGTCGTCCAGCCGGCGGTGGACTATCCCTGGCCGTTCGCCTGCGCCGCGTTCAGGTTCCTGCGCACCGACTTCTTCAGCGATCGCGGCACCTTCCGCGCCCTGACCAACGCGGCGTTCTTCCTGGAAGGGCTCGGCCTCTTTGCGGCCGCCGTGACGCTAATCGGCCGAAGCCGGGCGCTGGGCCGGCGGCTGCTCGCGATGGCCGCCTGCGGCGCGGCCGGCGTGGCGGCGCACAGCGTCGTGCGGCTGGTGACGATCTCGCTCAGGACCGGTGACGGCTGGTCCGCCCTGCTCAATTACCCGCAGACGATTCGTATCAGCGCGGCGTTTGCTGATTTCAACGCGGCAGGGTCCTACCTGGCCATGGCGCTGCTGCTGGCGGTCGGCTTGGCCCTCCCGGCGAGGTCGCGCGGAGGCCAGGAGGGAGAGGAATCACGCGGCGGCCGCTGGCTCGGTCTACTGTGGCTGCTCGTCGTCCCGCTGATGGCAGCCGGTCTGTGGCTGACCGGGTCGCGGGCGGCGCTAGCCGCCATCGCCCCGGCTCTGATCGTGATGCTGCCGGTGGTCTCGAGAGTCCCGAAACAAGTGGCGTGGGGAGGCGCGCTCGTCGCCGCCCTCGTCGTCATGCTGTCGCTGCCGTTTGTCGCCGGGCGCTTCAACCTGCCGGACAAAACGGGCCGATCGCTCTCGCAAGCGCTCAACTACCGCAGCGAGTTCGCGCGCGGTGCGGCGAGGATGATTGCCGCACAGCCGGTCTTCGGCGTGGGCGTGGGCGCGTTCTACGCCCGGTCCGGCGAATACTTCGCGCCGGCGGTCCGGGTCGCGTTTCCGCGCGAGAACGCGCACAACAACTTCCTCCAAGTGCTGGCCGAACTTGGGGTCGTCGGATTCGTGCCGTTCCTGTGGACTATCGGTATCGTCGGCGTGGCCGTCGTGCGGGGATGGCGGTCGGGCCGGCTGCCAGCGGCGGCGACCGGAGGAGCGGCGGGACTGGTGGCGTTCATCCTGACCTGGCTGACCGGGCACCCGTTGCTCATCTTTGAGGTCGCCACCGCGTTCTGGCTGGTGCTGGCTGCGGTGGCCGGTTCTGCCATGGATACGGGCGACCAGCCGGTCGTCCCTGCGGGGGCGGCGGCGCGTGCGGGTGACCAGCCGGTCGCCCCTACCTGGGCGGTGGCGATACTCGTCCTGCTCGTGATCGTATCGGTGCCGGTCCGTGGCCGCGACGCGATTCACCGGGTGAACCTGAAGAACGCGGCCATCGGACTCTCGGCGTGGGACACGGACGATCGCGGCGAACGGTTCCGGCGGATGACCGATCGCACCGCGCAGTTCTACGTGCCCGCGGAAGCGACGTCGATGAGACTCCCCATCCGGTTGGAGCGGGCTTCACCCCAGGACACAGCGGTCAACGTTGAAATCCGGCTGGACGGTGAATTGGCGAACCGGGTGCGGGTTCAGGGGACGAACTGGAACGGTGCCGCCATCGTACTGCCGCGACCGGGATCACCCCGAAGTTATCGGGCGGTGCGTTTGTCGGTGGTGCCGAGCGTACCCGGCGCGGCAGACCGGCCCGGCCCGGCCATCGAGATCGGCGTCCCGATCCTCACCGGGCTGGGGCAGCGCTAACGCAGTCGGCGTCGCCCGGATCTTGTGGCGCGGGGCTTCAGCCCCGCGATTGATTGGCGGGCCTGAAGGCCTGCCCCACTGCGTTCAGAACTTTGAGACGATGGCGGCGTGAATCGCGTTGGCGATCACGTCATAGCCCTCTGCCTTCGGGTGCAGGCCATCCACGCTGAGTAGCGACGCCGGGTTGTTGCCACTCGCATCCATCATCGCCCGGTACACGTCTGCGCCGACGAAGTACGGGTCGTCTCGATAGGCGTCGAAGATCTGACTGATCGCGGCGTTGACCAGCAGGATCGCCGACAGTTCGGCGCCCCTGTAGCGGGTGTAACCATCGGGGTCCGCGACCTGGATGGGCACGGTGGGCGGCAGCGTCGCCAGGACGACTTTCTTCCCCTGTCCTCTCGCCTGGCCCACCATGGCACTCAGATTGCTAGCGATCGCCGCCGCCTTGGCGCGCTGTTCGGCTTCCGTGTCCGTCCTGAAGATGCCACTGGCGTCGTTAGTGCCTTCCAGGATGATCACGACATCGTACGTGATGCTGATGACGGTCGGTAGTCGATACAGCCCGGATGGCGTGGCCTCACCCGCAACTCCCAGATTGTCCACGACCGCCGGCAACAGCGCCGCCAGCGTCGCGGGATACGGCGAGGGGTAGGTCGGGGGCCAGAAGAAGGGCTGGTACCCCCAGTCGTGGGTGTCTATCCAGTCGACCCCATCGCACACCACGCCGACGGTGAGGCTGTCGCCGAACGCGAGCTTGGCGAGCGTGCCATAGATGAACGCGCCCGTCCGCGTCGCGCTCTGCAGGTCGTCGGTGTTGGTGACGACCACGTCCACGGCGCCGGCCGCGTGGGCGCCGGTGGTCGCCACGATCTGCGTGGCCTCGAGCGAGAATACCGCCGCTGAGACTCCTCCCACCCTCACGATCGCACCGGTTCTGAAGTTCGCCCCGGTGATGGTGATCGGAGTCCGGCCCTCCGTCGGCCCTTGGTTCGGCGTCACGCGTGTGATGGACGGCGCCGGATCAAGATAGGTGAAGCCGTTGACGAGGGTCGCCTGCATGCCATCGGGGTTCGTCACCACGACGTCGTAGGTGCCCGTGGCATTGCTGCCCGTCTGGATCAGAATCAGGGTGTCCGACCCATACTTGATCGAGGTTGCCTGCGCCCCTCCGACCCGCACCGTCGTCCCGCCGGGTCCGGGCACGAGGTTGGTGCCGTACACGGTCACCAGGGATCCGGGCTGGCCCGAAGTCGGACTGACGCTCGTGATCGTGGGCGGCGTCCCGTAGGTGAACGCTTGGGACGCGGTGGCCGTCTGGCCGTCGCTGTTCCTCACCACCACGTCGACGGGCCCGACCGGGTGCGCCTCGGTGACGGCGGTGATCGTGATCGTGTCACCGATCGGCGTGACGACGCTCGTCGCCGCTACGCCCCCGATGGTCACCGTCGGCCAGACAAAGCCGGTGCCGCGAATGGTGACGCTCGTGCCGCCCGTGATCGGTCCCTGGACCGGAGTGATGGACGAGACGGTCGGCGCGGGAGCGCTGGCTGGCGGGCCAGGCGTGCCGATCACCGCGGTGTCCGGCCAGGGAATACCCGCACTCGCGTGGCCGCCCAGCCAGTTGGTGTCCGTTCCCCAGTAGACGGCCCGCTCAGCGACGAACGACACCGGGTTCCCGCTGACGGAAACCGACTCGAGAAAGGCAGCAAACCGCTTGCCCCAGATCGCTGAGGGAAACTGGTCGAGCGCGACGGTGTAGCGTGAATTCGCTTTCAGGAGATAGGTGCCGGTGGCGCCCTTTCCGTCTTCCAACATGAACGTGAACTTCACGTTCGTATCGACGTCCGTTGAGTTCCGGAGAAGGAAGTACGTGTAGAACCCATTCTCGGCGGTGCCCTCGGCGAACCCCCACTTCGTGGATTCGACCGGCACGCCCGGGCTGTCGTGGCCTTCGACCCAGTTCGAGGCGGACCACTGCAGCGGGTCCGCCGGCTGCATACCCCAATACACCGCGCGCTCGGCCACGACCCGGACATCGTTGAGGCTGTGAACGCGGATTCCAAACGACTTGCCCGCCAGCCCGGGTACGGAGTTCACCCAGCGCGTGAACCGCGCCTGCGGGTCAATGGTCACATCCGGTTCAACGATCGGGGCCAGTGTCGGGTCCAGGTAGTAGGTAATCTCGACGTGGGCGGGCTGCGCAGGGTCGGGGTTGTCGATGAGCAGGTATGTTTCGAACTGCTGGCTTGCGTGCTTGCCCGTGAATCCTTCCGCGAAGTTCCAGTCGAGCTCTGCGGCCGGAATGGCGGCGCTCTCGTGGCCGCCCCGCCAGATTCCCAGCCCGGCTGCGACCGTCGGCCAGTACATAGAACGCTCGGCGAGGATCGGGCGGTCGGAGTCGATCTCGACGGAAAACGAGGCATAGCGCAGCGCTTCGGGGAGCTCCAGCAGCCCTCGCGGCACCACGTTCTCCCGGGTTTCTGGCAGAAGCGTGCGGATCAGGGTCTTCGTCACCCGGTTCGCGCCCTGGCCCTGGAACGTCAGGCTCACCTGGGCCGTGTCGGTCTTCGACGGGTTCGCCAGGAGGATGTACTCGTCGAAGATCGACGTGGCGCCTTCGGCCAGGTACCACTTCGTGGCCGGCGCCGTGAGTCCCATCGAATTGTGTCCGGCCTGCCACGTCGCCACCGACCCGTTCCCCGAGCGCGGCCAGTACATCGATCGCTCGACCACGAGGCCCTTGTCGCCCGTGCACGCCGTCGTGCCGTCCTGTTCCAGGCACTCGACGACCACCGAGACGTTGGTGCCGACGCCGACCAGTTCGGGAATGTCCTGCGTAATCCAGAGTGTCTTCCGGCTGGTGGCCAGCAACTGGTAGGTATGGACGATGGCTTGCTGCGGCGTGAGAACGCCACCCACGGTGATCGGCGGGCGGAGCAGCGTGACCCTGGCGGCCACTGGCGTCTCGTTCGGGTTGGCAATCAGGACGAACTCGTCGAACGGCCCGTAGGTCGTGCCCTCGGCGAGGTACCACGTTTTCAAGGATGAGGATTGCGCGGCGGCGGACAGGCCCACGGCGCACAGCGCAATCACGAGGACGACGAGTCGGAAAAACCGGATAGCGGGCATCGATGGAACTCGCGGATCGGAGAATGCGGAATGAGGAACACCTTTATCGACAAACATTTGCAAGAATAGCCGAGCTTCTTTTGCGTGTCAACGAAGCTCGAGGCCGGCCTTCTTCAGCGGCCTGGCAGTTGGCGTTGCGGGGAAACCGAGGACCGGAAACACGATGGGGCTGGCGGGATTCGCGTGCGACCCCGTCCAGCCCCGCTGTCGGCAACACGACGTCCCAGCGGGGCTCACCTGGGCCCCGCTCGGAATCCGGCGAACTACTTGAGGAGGAAGCCAGTTTCGCTGGTGCCGGCACTCCAGTGCTTGCCGGCGCCATCCCAGTACATCGCGCGCTCCACCGCGATCGGCACGCCGTTGGTCGACTCTACGAGCACCCCGAACTGCTCGCCGGAGGCCAGCGGCAGCTCGGTCGAGTTCATCGTCAGCCGGGAGTTGGCCTTCACCTTTCTGCCCACGACGACGGGCGCGAGGCCGTTGTCCCGGATGATGGTCACGTTGACGGTGGCGTCCTGCTCGGTCGGATTCGCCATCAGGATATAGCTGATGGCGTTCCTGTCACCGCCCGTCTCGCCTTCGGCGAGGGCCCACTGTGTTCCGATCGCCGAGAGCGCTGCCGCGTTGTGGCCCTCGTACCACTGACCCCACCGGCCGGGCCAGTACATCGACCGCTCCGCGATGATCGGCAGCGTCGAGGTGATGGACGCGGAGACGTCGGTGGATTCGAGCCCCGGGATGTCGTTCACGAAAATCGTGGTGCGGCTGGCCGGGTTGAGCGTGTAGGTCCGGGTGACGACCGGGCCGACCGGCCGGAGGTAGCGAATTGTCGCGGTGGCGGTCGCCTGACTCGGATTGAACAGGAGGATGTACTCCGAGAACATCTCCCCGGTGTGGCCTTCGGCGATGAACCACTGCGTCGCAGGCGCTTCGACACCGGCCGAGTCAGTTCCGCCCTTGTACCAGGTGTCGGCCGTGCTGAAGTACATCGCGCGCTCGGCGGTGATCGGGGCCGACGCGACGACCGACATCGAGAACGAGGCCCCCAGGAGGCCCGGCACGTTGTTCGTGTAGACCGTCCGTCGCTGGTTGGCGCCGACCCCGTAGGAATCGTGCACCATCTGGCCATTGTCGAGGAAGTAGCTCACCTCGACGTTCACGTCGTCCGCGTTGCTGTTGGCCAGCAGGAGGTAGGTCTCGAAGTTGCGCGCATCGCCCTCAGCGAAGTACCACTCGGTCCGCGGCCGCGACACGGCCTTTCCGGTGTGGGCCGAATCCATCTTCTCGGCGCCGCCCCATGTCATCGTCCGCTCGACCAGGACGCCGCCGCGCTGGGTTGTGATCTCGGTCGAGAACGAGATGTACTCGAGGCCCGGGACATCGCTCGAGTTGATGGTCCGGCGGCTCATTCCCGGGATCGAATACTGCTGGGTGATCGGGGTGGTGCCTTCGCGCAGGAACTTGACCGTGATGTCCGCCTGGTCGCTGCCCGGGTTGGTGATGGCCAGACGCACCTTGAAGAAACCGGTGGCGCCTTCGGCGAGCATCCAGGTGTTGGGCACATTCGGGTCCGTGCCGGCCAGGTATTCGTCACGGTTGCTCACGCCGTCGCCGTCCGAGTCCCCGGACATGTCCGTGATGCCGAAACGGGTCATCCATTGGGTCTCTGTTTCACCCGTCGTGGCGGTGCCCGGGATCGTTTCACCCGTCGTGGCGATGCCCGGGATTGTTTCACCCGTCGTGGCGATGCCCGGGATTGTCGTGCTGACTTCCTGCGACAACGGGCTCGTCAGGCCGTCCCCGCTAAGGGCCTGCACCGCGAAGTAGTAGGTCTGGCCCTCGGTCAGGTCCTCCGCTGTCCAGATGGTGAAGTTGCCCACCGACCGGCTGGTTGTGTAGATGCCCGACTGCGTGCCGTAGAACACCGTGTAGCCGACGATGTCCGCCTCGGTGTTCGAATCCCATGTCACAGTCACCGACCCGGCATGGAGCGGGGCGGCGAACAGCACGAGCAGCGCCAGGAGGATGATGGAGCGTGAAGTCTTTGACATGATGCCTTTGGCTCGGGGGACCGACATGCCGGTCGAAATAGCAAGGGGGGTACCACCGGAACCGAGGGCGAAACGAGCTTGAAATCGGCAGATTTGCTGAGGAAATTACGCGGGTTCCCTCGGGGGGGGCGGCGCGGAGGGCGAGTCGCTGGCTTACGCTTTGGTAATCGGAATATCACAATCGTGGGGTACACTCTGACCGCTTTGAAATTCCGGGGAATGCGGTCCGACACGCCGGACCGACCCTTACCGCCAGCGCCTGGGTCCTGTGGGAAGCTGCCAGGCCCCGGCAGGGTCACGCAGCCGGGGAAAGCGGCTGACCATTGGCTCAAACGGGCCGCGGAGTGTACCATGTAGCGGCCTTGGATCTGCCGGGCGTCCCGCGCGGTTCCGGTCGGCCGTGCTGCTGCCAGCCATCAGATAGGAAGAAGAGACATGTTTCGAAACCGCTGGTTGATTCTCATCGGTGTGATCGTGGTGCTCGGGTTGCTCGTGTGGGGGTGGCGCCGCAATTCCGGGACGGCGGGCAGTGTTGACCTCGTCCCGCTGCTGCCGCAGGCCGAGAAGCGGTCGGGGCCCGTGCCGCCCGACGAGGCCATCAAGGTGATGACCGTGACGATCAACGGCGAAGCGAAGGCGTGCATTCGCGAGCAGGCGAACGGGCGCATCACGTTTCGGCTGACGCCGCCGCCCGACTCGTGGTTCAGCGCGTCGATCGCCTTGGACCCGTCGGTCTGGGACAAGGAGGGCGATGGCGTCCTGTTCCGGCTCGGCGTCGACGACGGGAAGGGCGTCTACGAGGAACTGCTGAACCAGCACGTAAACCCGGCCGCCAACAAGTCGGACCAGCGCTGGATTCCCGTGGCGCTCGACCTCTCCGCCTACGCCGGGCGTGAGATCAAGCTGATCCTGAGCACCAACGCCAGCATGCCCGGCAAGGGCAACGACTTGCGGAACGACCTCGCCCTGTGGGGCGCGCCGTCGCTGGTCGTCGGGCGCTAGACATCTTCCAGGGCTGAGATCGTGATGAATGGAGCAAGTTTCTGCGGGGTCCCTGGAATCTGTCTTAGTCCTTCGATGCACAAATACGGCGACGTATTTGTGCCCTCAGGACTAAGTGCTGAGCGAGCACAACCGGCCACGTGCGCCGAGAGCCGATCGTGGCCGTAATTGCGAGTCGAAGTACTTAGGAATGATGGGACGTGCAGCATCACAACGTAGAAGGATCAGCCCACATGTCGTTCGAGGTCACCTCGGTTCCCCTTCTCGATCTCCAGGCGCAGTATCAGCCCATCCGTGACGAGGTGCTGGCCGCGATCACCCGCGTCTGCGACAGTCAGCGCTTCATCATGGGCCCGGAAGTGGAAGGGCTCGAGCGCGAGTTGGCCGGGATGCTGGAGGTCAAAGAGGCCGTCGGCGTGTCGTCGGGCACCGACGCCCTGCTGGCCGCGATGATGGCGCTGAACATCGGGGCGGGCGACGAGGTCATCACCAGTACCTATTCGTTCTTCGCCACGGCCGGCTGCGTGGTGCGGCTGGGGGCGCGGCCGGTGCTCGTGGACATCGACCGGGTGACCTATAACGTCGACCCGGCGGCGATCGCCGCGGCCATCACCCCGCGGACCAGGGCGATCATCCCGGTGCATCTGTACGGCTGCAGCGCCGAGATGACGCCTATCCTCGAACTTGCCGCCAAGGCCGGCGTCGCCGTGATCGAGGATGCGGCCCAGGCGATTGGCAGCCGCTACCATGGCCGGCCCGTGGGCGGCCTCGGCACGATCGGCTGCTTCTCGTTCTTCCCGAGCAAGAACCTCGGCGCCTTCGGCGACGGCGGCTTCGTCACGACCAACGACGCGGCACTCGCCCACCGTCTGCGCCTGGTTCGCAACCACGGCGCCGAACCGAAGTACTTCCACAAGCTGGTCGGCGCCAATTTCCGCCTCGACGCGATCCAGGCCGCGGTGCTGCGCGTGAAGCTGCCGTACCTCGCCGCGTGGACCGAGGCCAGGCGCCGCAACGCGGCCCGCTACCGCGAGCTGTTCGCGCCGCTCGTCGTCAAGGGGCAGGTCGAGCTGCCCGTAGAGCCGGACGGCTTCTATCACATCTACAACCAGTTCGTGATTCGCCTCGCGGAACGCGACCGCGTAAAGGCCGCGCTCGACGCGCGCCGCGTTGGCACCGAGATCTACTACCCGGTGCCGTTCCACCTCCAGGAGTGCTTCGCCCATCTCGGTCACTCGAAGGGCGATTTCCCCGCGGCGGAAGACGCCGCGGACCACACGCTGGCGCTTCCGATCTACGGCGAGCTGACCGAGGCGCAGCAGCGGTACGTCGTCGAGTCGATCGCGCAGGTCGTCTAGAAACGAAAACCACCATGGCTGTACACATCACCGATCTCCCCTCGGGCGCGCCCGCCCGCCGTTCCTGGATGCCGAGCACGACCACGCAGATCTTTATCGGCCTGATTGTCGGCGTCTTCATTGGCTACCTGTGGCCTTCGTCGGACGTGAACGGCGTGCACGTGGTCGGCGTGGCGGAGAGCATCAAGCCGATTGCCGACACGTTCCTGCGGATGATCAAGATGATCATCGCCCCGCTGCTGTTTTCGACGCTGGTGGTCGGGATCGCGAGGACGGGCGACCTGAAGGCGATGGGGCGAATCGGGTTGAAGGCAATCATCTACTTCGAGGCCGCCACCACCGTCGCGCTGTTCCTCGGCCTGGGCCTCGTCAACGTGTTCAAGCCTGGCGTGGGCGTGCAGGTGACGGTGACCCAGGGCATCAGCGATCTCGCGAGCAAGAAGCCGCTGAGCGGGTGGGAGCTGCTGACCCACCTCTTCCCGACATCGGTGGTGCAGGCGATGGCCGAAGGCGAGATCCTGCAGCTCGTCGTCTTCTCGATCTTCTTCGGGATCGCGGTGGCGGCGATCGGCAAGAAGGGGCAGCCGATCGTCGACGTGCTGGAGAGCACCGCGCAGACGATGTTCAAGTTCACCGGCTACGTCATGCTGTTCGCCCCGCTCGGCGTGATGGCCGCGATCGCGGCGACGGTCGGCAAGATGGGGCTGGCGATCCTGGTGACGCTCGGCAAGCTCGTGCTGCTGATGTACGGCGGCCTGCTGGTGTTCGCCGCCGTCGTCCTCGGCGCCGTGTCGCTGATCATCAAGGTGCCGTTCTTCGCGTTCATCAAGGCGGTTCGCGAGCCGTTCCTGATCGCGTTCACGACGGCGAGCAGCGAGGCGGCCCTGCCGAAGGCGCTCGAGGTGATGGAGAAGTTCGGGTGCCCGAAGAACATCGTCGGGCTCGTGCTGCCCACCGGGTACAGCTTCAACCTCGACGGCACCACGCTCTACCTGTCGCTGGCCAGCGTCTTCGTCGCGCAGTTGTTCGGTGTCGAGATGACGGTGGGGCAGCAGGTCTTCATGATGCTGACCCTCATGCTGACGAGCAAGGGGGTGGCCGGCGTGCCCAGGGCGGCGCTCGTCGTGTTGACCGCGACGCTCGGCCAGTTCAAGCTGCCGATGGAGGGAGCGGCCATCCTGCTCGCCATCGACCAGATCATGGACATGGGGCGGACCGCGGTGAACGTGATGGGGAACTGCATCGCCACGGCGGTCGTCGCGCGGTGGGAGGGCGTCTTCGACGACCGGCAGATGCGCGAGTTTGCCGGGAAGCGAGCGGCCTGAGATGAAGATCCTGGTCGTCGGATCCGCCGGGCACCTTGGCGCCGCTGTCGCCGCGCAGTTCGCCGCGACGTGCGACGTGACGGCTACGACGCGGGCCGACCTCGACGTGCGCGACCACCGCGCCGTGCAGGCGGTCGTGGACCGGGTGCGTCCGGGGGTGGTGATCAACTGCTCGGCATACACCGACGTGGACGGGGCGGAAGACGAGCCGGTGGAGGCGCTGAACGTCAACGCCTTCGCGGTGCGGGTGCTGGCGGACGCCGCCAGGGCGGCCGGCGCCGCCTTCGTGCACTACAGCACCGACTTCGTGTTCGACGGCACCCTCGACCGACCGCATACCGAGGAGGACCAGCCGAATCCCCGGAGCACGTATGCCTGCTCGAAGCTCGTCGGCGAGTGGTTCGCGCGCGAGGCGGATCGCCATTACGTGCTGCGCGTCGAGAGCGTGTTCGGATCGTCGGCGCCCCACGACAGCCCCCGGCGGACCAGCGTGGACCGAATCGTCGATTCGGTCTTGCACGGCGTCGAGGCCGCGGTGTTCGTGGATCGGACCGTGTCTCCCAGTTACGGGCACGACGTGGCCAGGGCCACGCAGGCGTTGCTCGACCGGCAGGCTCCTTACGGGCTGTACCACTGCGTCAATTCCGGGTCGTGCACCTGGGAGGCGCTGGCCCGCGAGGTTGGCCGGCAACTGGGAGTCGAGCCTCGGCTGAAACTCGTCAGAATGACGGATGCGAAGCTCAGGGCCCAGCGCCCGCAGTATTGCGCGCTGTCGAACGAGAAATTGTCGGCGGCCGGCGTGCCGATGTCCACCTGGCAGGACGCCATTGCCCGCCACCTCCAGGCGAGGCGGCCGGCCTCCTCACGTCCTTGACCGCGTGGCGCTGACACCTTACAATTTCAAGTCGTTAGGGCATCGTTCACGACTGCAGGAGGCTCATGTCGAAGCGCGCCATCATCTCCGGAATCACCGGCCAGGACGGATCGTACCTGGCTGAGCTGCTGCTCGACAAGGGCTACGAAGTCACCGGGATTATCCGGCGAGCCAGCGCGCCGAACCTGTGGCGGATCGAGCACCTGATTGGCAAGGTGGCGCTGCGTCCGGCAGACCTCCTGGACCAACTCTCGCTGATGCGCGTGATCGACGACGTGCGTCCGACCGAGTTCTACAACCTGGCCGCGATGTCGTTCGTGCCGGCCAGTTGGGACCAGCCGATGCTAACCGGCGAGTTCAACTCGCAGGGCGTGACGCGCGTGCTCGAGGCTATTCGCCAGGTCGATCTCAAGGTGCGGCTCTACCAGGCGTCGTCGAGCGAGATGTTCGGCAAGGTTCGCGAGGTGCCGCAGACCGAGCTGACGCCGTTCTACCCGCGCAGCCCCTACGGCGTGTCGAAGGTGTTCGGTCACTACATCACGGTCAACTACCGTGAAAGCTACGGCCTCTTCGCCTGCTCGGGGATCCTGTTCAATCACGAATCGCCGCGCCGCGGGCTCGAGTTCGTGACGCGCAAGGTGACCGATGGCGTGGCGCGGATCAAGCTCGGCCTCGCCGATTCGCTGTCGCTCGGAAACCTCGACGCGTGCCGTGACTGGGGATTTGCGGGCGACTACGTGCGGGCCATGTGGATGATGCTCCAGCAGGACCAGCCGGACGACTACGTCGTGGCCACGGGCATCGCGCACTCGGTGCGGGATCTCGTGGATGCGGCGTTCGCCCGCGTGGGGCTCGACTGGGAGAAGTACGTGCGGGTGGATCCGGCGTTCCTGCGTCCGGCGGAAGTGGATCATCTGATCGGCGACCCGGCGAAGGCGCGAACCGTGCTGGGCTGGCACGCGACCGTGGACTTCAAGCGACTGATCGAGATGATGGTGGACGCGGATCTCGAACGCGTGGCATCGGCCCCGCCCGCCCGCATCGGCAATCCGGCGTAACTCCGGCGTCGGACGCGGGACATGAATCTTCGATGACGACGCCCGGCGCCAGCATCGGCGATCGCCTTCCGAGATACCGGGCGGGCTTTCTCGCGCGCAACGCGGTGCTGAACCTGGCCGGCCAGTTGGCGCCGGCCGGGGCGGCGATCGTCGCCCTGCCGCTCCTCGCCCGTTCCTACCAACTGGACGTGCTCGGCCTCCTCACGATGGCGTGGGCCTTGCTCGGCTATTTCACCCTGCTCGACCTGGGCCTGGGCCGGGCGCTGACCCAGCGAGTGGCGTCGCGACTGGGCGCCGGCGACCCGGAGGGAGTGCCTCTCCTTGTCTGGACGACCTCCGTGCTGCTCGGCCTCGTGGGTCTGGCCGGCGCTACCTTGCTGCTGGCGGGCGCCGACTGGATCGTATCGTCGGCGCTGCGCGTTCCGGCCCACCTGATCGTGGAGGCGCGCCTGGCCACTCGCGTGCTCGCGATTGGTCTTCCCTTCGTCACCGTGGCTTCCGGGCTGCGCGGATTGCTCGAGGCGCACCAGCGGTTCGACCTCGTGAACCTCGTGCGCCTGCCGGCCAGCGCGCTCATGTACCTCGGGCCGGCCGTCGTGCTGCCCTTCTCGCACTCGCTCGTTCCGGCGGTCGCGGTCCTCGTCGGCGTCCGCATCGCCGCCTGCCTCGCCTACGGGTGGTTCGCCATGCGCGTCGAGCCGGGGACGATCCAGTCGATCGGGCAGATCCCTGGTGCGTGGAGGGAGCTGATGGGCACCGGCGCGTGGTTGACGATGGCCAACCTCGCGTCGACGGCGCTCGGCGTGCTGGACCGGGTAGTGATTGGCGCGATTGTGCCGGTCGCCGCCGTCGCCTACTACGCCACCCCGCAGGAAGTGGTCACCAAGGCCCTGGTCATTCCCGCCGCGCTCAGCGCGGTGATGTTTCCCGTGTTCAGCGCAGAGCTGGAGAATGACAGCCCGCGGCTCGACGACTACTTCCGCCGGTCGGTCCGATACACATTCTTGCTCCTGTTTCCCGTCACGTTGGTCGTCGCCGGATTGGCTCGGGAGATCCTGACCGTCTGGCTCGGGCCTGGCTTCGCCGCGCGCGGGACGACGGCCATGCAGTGGTTCAGTCTCGGTGTGTTCGTCAACGGGCTCGCGCTGACCCCGTCGGCGTATCTCCAAGCCCGGGGGGCCGCGGCGGCGGTGGCCGTGTTGCAGGTCGTCGAGGTGCCCCTGTTCGTGGCGGCCCTCGCGGCGGCGACCGCTCGCCACGGCCTCGAGGGCGCGGCTGCCGTCTGGTGCCTCCGCGCGACGGCCGACCTCTGGTGCCTGCTCGGGCTGGTTCGCTGGAAGACGTTCCGGCCTTTGCTCCGGCCTTGGCGGGGTCTTGTGGTGTGCCTGTTCGTCGCGCTCGCTTTTCTCGCTGTTGGCTCGACCGGGTCCCTGGCCGTGCGGCTGCTCGTGCTGCTCGCGCTGCTGACGCTCTCGGGTATCATCGCGCTACGCATGGTGGACCTCGTCGAGCGGGATGTCATGACTGCGGCATGGAACAAGTTCCGGCACGGGCCGGGCGCCTGATCGACTGATGCCACCGACGCTCGACGTCATCATCGTCAACTGGAATGCCGGGACCCATCTGCGGGCGTGCCTCGATTCGCTCGGGAGTCTCCCTCATCTGAATTACACGATCGGACGCGTCGTCGTGGTCGATAACGCGTCGACAGATGGATCCGCCGACGGCCTTCGGGCCGGCGATCTCCCGGTGGAGGTCCTTCGAAATGGAGAGAACCGCGGATTTGGCGCGGCGTGTAACCAGGGGGGCGGCGGCACCCGAAGCGACTACCTGCTGTTCCTGAACCCAGACACCGAGCTGTTCGAGTCTTCAGTGGACAGGCCGGTCGCGTTCATGGAATCCGCCCGCGGTCAGGACATCGGAATCTGCGGCGCGGGGCTGATTGACGTCGAGGGCCGGCCGGGCTTCGTGGGGGGGCGCTTTCCGTCACTGAGCACCTTCGGCGCTGACGCGATCGGTTTGTCGCAGCTCTGGCCCACGCGGTTTCCGCCGCTGCTCGTGCGCCTCGAGGAACCGGACGGCGTTCAGGAGATCGATGCCGTCATGGGCGCCTTCTTCCTGATCCGGACGTCCCTGTTTCTGCGGCTCGGCGGCTTTGATCAGCGCTTCTTCATGTACCTCGAGGATGTCGATCTCTCGCTGCGCGCCAGGGAGCTCGGGTTTCGGTCCGTGTTCCTCGGCGGCGTCGCGGTTCGGCACGTCGGAGGACTGTCGAGCGGCCGCGAGCTCGCGACACGGCTCTTCTACGCGCTCAGGAGCCGCCTGGTCTATGGCTTGAAGCACTTCAACCGGCTCGAAGCACTGCTGCTGATCCTTGTCACCGTTCTCGAGGTTGGTCCACGATTGGTGCGGGCAATATGGCGGCTTTCGTGGTCAGAGTTCACGGCCACGCTCAGCGCGTACGCGCGGCTGACCTGGATTCTGCCCGGGCTGATTCGGCGATGCTCGGACCCGCCGGTCTCGATTCCAGGAGGGCGTTGACGCAGACGACGTACAACGGCACGAGGGCCACGAAGCGGAACGACAGCAGCGGCTGGAAGCCGACCTCGAAGGCCGTCGTGACCGCCCACAACCACACCGCGACACCCCGGTTCCTGATATTTGACCAGAAGAACGCGAACAGTCCCCCGTATACGCACACCACCACCGGTATTCCGCCGCGCAACAGCGTCAGGAGAATCCCGCAATCGCCAAGATAGAGGCGGTCGGAAAAGCCGAATCCGATCGGTGTCAACGGGTTCCGACGGAGGTACTCGATGTTCTCCTGCATCAAACCGTCGGCGCCGAACCTCACCAGGAAGCCGTGAACCCGATCCCCGACGAACAGTTGCCGAACGACCACGTCAACGCCAACGCCGCTCAGCCACACCCACGCGACCACGCTCGACACGCCAAGGACGACGGCCGCAAGGAGCGGCAACCGCAGGCGGAGATGCTGTCGGCCAAGCTGCCAGGCGGCCTGCGCCAGTCCGAGGCCCAGCAGGATGTTCCCCGTCACCGAATGCAGTCCAAACAGCAGGACCAGGTAGAAGCACGCCACGACCCACCAGCCCACCTTGCGTTGGCAGCGAGCGCCGAGCAGGGCGGCATAGCACAGCAGGTAGAAGACGAAGCCGGCAAGCGAGTGCGTGACGAACGTGGCAACCGGCTTGTGCTCGCCGAGCATCTCGAGAATCAGTTCGGGCCGGTAGTAGCTGTACCAGTTGGTGAGGAGATCATTTGCCGCCTCCACTCCGAACAGGGTGCCGAGGCCCACGGCAATGATCGCGACGTTCAGCGCGACGAAGACCGCGCCACCAAGCGCAGCGGGCCGGACGGTGCGAAGGTCCAGCACCAGCAGCAATGCCAGACCCAGGTAGATGAACACCGCGCCCGGGGAGTACGACGTCAATGGCGTGAAGACAGAGGCCAGGAGGAGCAGGCCCATCATGATGCCGGAATTGACGACCACTGGACGGCGGGCGAGGCCTCCGGGCAGAGCGGCAGCCGTTGCAAACACGGCCACGGTTCCGAGGATCGCCAGGGTATTCAGCATCAGGGAGATGCTGCCGCCAACCGAGGTCGGCCAGAACACGGCAAGAACGGCGGCCGCGATGATCACGCCCCGGCGTGCCTGTAGCGCCCACCCAGGTGTCGCAGCGACGATGCCGATTAGCTCTGATGAGGGACGCCGTCGCGTCAGCCCGAAGTTCCAGAAGACAAGAACCGCGGCCAGCCACGCGACCACGGTGACCGTCGGGGCCAGCTCCAGCCTGCGCTTTGCGGCCGGATCGAATGGACGCGGCGCCACGACTGGCGGTTGTGCCACCCGGCCCGTCCACGGAACGCCTTGATGCGTGCCTCCGCCCGCCCAGTACATGCGAGGCCAGTACACAGAAGCCTCGGCGACGAACGGAACGGGAGTGTCGTCAGCGTCGGCGGGAACCGACTCCACGAACAGTGTACACGGGCGCTTCCAGACAATCGCCCTCGCGACGTTCGGCGAGAACGTGAAGCGGGTCATCGGAGCAATCCGGGCTGGCAGAACAAACCTGGTTCCGGACCCGTCTTCGAGGAGGAAGGTGAGCCGCAGCCACATCCGGCGGGCGGTCGGGTTGCAGACGAGTATGAAATTGTCGAGCTCTTCGCCCGTCGTCACTGAGGGAAACACCCACCGGGTTGCCGGTTCGCGAACCCCGGAAGTCACGGACGCGGCGACCCAATCTGCTGCGGACCAGTCGGATGGGTCGTCGGGTTGTTCTCCCCACTGCATGACCCGCCGGACAACGACGGGCACGCCGTTCCGGCTGGAGACCTTTGTGCTGAACGCCGAGTCCCGCATCGCGGCGTTTGCGTTGACTCGAACGACCGCCTGTGCGTGGGGCGCCACCGCAACGGTGTCTTTCACCGGGTCGCCGCGAACCCGGAAATATGTCATCTCGACCTGGGCCTGCCGCGACTCATCCGGGTTCTCGATCACGAAGTCGGTGGCGAAACGTCGACGGACGGGACCGACGCCGGTGTAACCTTCGGCAAAGTACCAGTCGCGCGAGGGCGCAAGGTGGTCATCGGGGAAGCCGGCAGGGGAGACGAAGGGAGAACCGCTCCATGTCCACGGCCAGTATGATGCGCCGTAGCCGTCGGCATCCGGCGGAAGGGGGATGGTGCCACCGCTCAGCGACAACCTGGCGAGGCTCGAGTCGATCCACGTCATGACGGTCCAGGGCGATGGGCCGACCGTCCAGGGGAAAGCCGCCGGCCGCCGGAACCGCGCGACAGATGCCGGAAGTTGAACCGCGAGGATGTCCTCGTTGTTCGGGCACGCAGTGTGAGACTCCTCGGTCAGGCATTCGACCGACGCGGTGAGCGCTGCGGTTTCGCCGGGTGGTAGCGGGATATCGGCGCCCACGCGAACGGTCCGCTGGCTGGTCGCCGCCAGGCGGAAGACACGGACCGTCTGTCGAGCTCGTGGGGCATCTTCCAACGTGACTCTGGCCTCGAGGGCCCACGCGTTGGGATTGACCAGCACCAGGAGATTGTCGGCCGACGCCGGGTTGGCGAAGACGAACGTGTGCGGCGGAGCAGGTGGCTGCGCCCACGCGAGGCTGGCGACCAGTTGCCAGGCGACGAACAGAACAGCGGCACGAGGGACCCGATCGCCGATCATCAACGAGTACCAGGACGGTTGTGGAACGGCACGCGATGGCCCTGCCCTCGGCTCAGCCTCCCATCGTTGGAGCGATCGGCCGGTTGGCCCTGCGACGGAGGACCCAGGAAGAAGAACGAAATCAAGGCCGAAAGAATAGCACGGCGGCCCTGCGCTTCACAGTGGGCGCGGCAGGGTGCGGCAGTGCGCCGCGTCCACGGGTGGTAATATCATGCGTCACGAGATGAGGTCGCCACTCTCCACGATGATTGAGAAGCTCGCATGTGCGGCATAGCCGGACTCTGGTGCCGAACCGGTGTCGGCGAAGACGATCTCCGGGAGAGCCTCGAACGGATGACGGCCACGCTGGTCCACCGGGGGCCCGACGATGCCGGGACCTGGTGCGATGCGGCGGCCGGGACGGGCCTGGGATTCAGGCGGCTCTCCATCATCGATCTCAGCCCGACCGGCCACCAGCCGATGGTGTCGAGCGACGGCCGCTACGTCGTCGTTTTCAACGGGGAAATCTACAACTTCGTCGAGCTGAAGTCGGAACTCACGCAGGCAGGATCGACGTTTCGCGGATCATCTGATACCGAGGTCATCCTCGAGGCGGCGGTGCGCTGGGGGGCCGAGGCGACCATCCCGAGACTCTGGGGGATGTTCGCGATCGCGCTGTGGGACCGAATCGAGCGGCGCCTGCTGCTCGCGCGCGATCGCTTCGGCAAGAAGCCGCTCTACTACGCGACCGACCGTCACAGGCTGGTGTTCGCGTCCGAGCTGAAAGCGCTGCGAGCCGCGGACATCTCCGTGGCCGTCGACCGCCGGGCGCTCGCCGACTACTTTCGATTCGGCTACGTCCCGTCACCCCGCACGATCTACGACGGCGTCGCGAAGCTTCCGCCAGGCAGCCTCGCCATCGTTGAGCGCACCGGCGATGTGAGGGTGCGATCGTACTGGGACGGGCGACGCGTGGCGATCGAAGGCCGACGCGCTCGTCGGGACCCACACGACGAGAGCCTGGTGATCGAGGAGCTCGACTGCCTGCTTCGCGACGCCGTGCGTCGGCGGATGGTTGCCGACGTTCCGCTCGGAGCGTTCCTCTCTGGAGGCGTCGACTCGTCGCTCGTCGTCGCGCTCATGCAGGCGCAATCCAGCCGGCCGGTGCGGACCTTCTCGCTGGGATTCACCGAGGCGGATTACGACGAAGCGCCGGCTGCCCGCGCGGTGGCGGCCCACCTGCGCACCGACCACACCGAACTGTATGTCACGCCGCAGGATGCGCGCCAGATCATCCCGCGGCTGCCGGACGTCTACGACGAGCCGCTGGGCGACTACTCGCAAATCCCGACAGCCCTGGTGGCATCGCTCGCGCGGTCGTACGTGACCGTGGCGCTTTCGGGCGATGGCGGAGACGAGCTGTTCGGCGGCTACGTCCGCTACGTGTGGGCGGACCGGGCCAGGCAGGCGGTGCATCGATGGCCCGCCGGGTGGCGCCGGCGCATGGGCAGCACGCTTGGCCGCCTGTCGCCGGCGACCGTCGGGCGGCTGTATGGGTTGGTGGAACGAGGCCTGCCGTCGCGCCTGCGGCAGGTGCACCCGGAGGAGAAGCTCGCAAAGCTCGCGAAGATGCTGGCGGCCGAGAACGACGACGAGGCGTACGATCTGCTGGTGTCGGTGTGGACGGAACCCCGCCTGGTGGTTGGGCTCGCCGATGGCCCTCGTCCCGGCCCCGACGCGAACCACGCGGCGGGCATCGACAGTTTCGTCGAGCGAATGATGCTGTCCGATCAACTGGGCTACCTGCCCGACAACATCCTGGTAAAGGTGGACCGCGCGACGATGGCCGCCAGCCTCGAGGCCCGCGCCCCGCTGCTCGATCACCGCCTGGCCGAGTGGGTGTGGCGCCTTCCCCTGCGGTTCAGGTGCCGGGATGGAGTCGGCAAGTGGGTGCTGCGCCAGGTGCTGGCGCGTTATGTGCCTGTCTCACTCTTCGATCGTCCGAAAAGCGGCTTCGGCATTCCTGTCGGCGCCTGGCTGCGCGGACCCCTTCGCGACTGGGCGGAGAGCCTGCTCGACGAGCGGCGGCTCGCGCGCGAAGGTTATCTCCAGCCGCGCGCCGTGCGCGAGGTGTGGGCGGATCATCTGGCGGGCCGACGTGACGAATACGCGAGGCTCTGGGTGGTCTTGATGTTCCAGGCGTGGCTGGATCGCTGGGGCAAGTAGAACGGCCTGCCACGCCGAAGAGGGAAGGGCGAAGGCGGGAAAACGCTAACGGAGCCTGGTGGCGGCGGCTTCCTCCAGGACCTTCACGAGCCTGGGCAGCACCACCGCTGTTGAGTATCGCGAAACCACCGTCCGTCGCCCGGCCTCGCCGAGCGATCGTCGCAGATCGGGGCGAGCACACAGCAGGCGCAACGCCTCTTCCCACTCGCGTTCACCGTCGGCCAGCAACCCGTTCACGCCGTGTTCGATGATCTGCCGGTTGGCGCCGACCGGAGATGCAATGACTGCGCGACCGCAGGCCATATACTGTACAACCTTGAACCCGCACTTGCCCCGCTCGAACGGCCGGTCCGGCACCGGCACGATGCCGACGTCAACGGTGTTGAGGTCTTCGACCTCGGTGGCTTCGCGCCAGGGGCGCACCCTCGCCCCCACATCGGTCAGCGTGCCCGCCGGGGCGCCGATCAACGTGACCTCGACCTTGCGCTCCAGCGACATCCGCTGGAAGACGCCGCGGAGCGGCTCGAGGTAGGGCGAGGTGATCGGCGAGCCAATCCACCCGATTCGGCAACCCGGGGCATCGACGGGGCGGAGCGGGCGATGATGCTCCGGGTCCACGGCGCTGGGGAGGATCTCGACGCGGCGGGTGCCCGCCGCGCGCGCGCGCGTGGCGACATACTCGTTGCCCGCGACCACGGTCGCCGCGTGCCGCATGATTTCGTCGATCTTGCGGCCGAGGAACCGCCGGACCACGTTCGAGCGATGGCTGTCGTAGCGGTGGAAAATCGCATCGTCGTAATCGATGACCGACGGGACGCCGCGGGGTTGCGCCAGGCGCTCCAGCGCGAACGGCCACCAGGGCAGTGCTTCACCCTCGATCCACAGGAGGTCGAAGCGCTGCGACCGCAGGAGCGTCGCGAGCCGCCGGGTGCCGGCTGCGACGAGTTTTGGCCACGGCGCGGATCGGCCCGCGTACAGGGAGCTGAGGTACTCGTCGGGAAGCAACGGCGCGACCGTCACCTCGATGCCGTGGGCCCGGAGGGCGGGCAGGTACTGGTAGAAGCGGACGCGGCTGCTGGCGCCGAGCGACGCGTATCGACTGAGGAGCAGAACCGTCAAATCCCCTCCGGGCGCGGGCAGGTGGCCGCGCGTGGATCACTGCATCGGCTCGGGTTATGATACGTGATTACGCGCCGTGGTGGGCCAAGCTCGCGGCCAAGCTGGTCTTGGCCCGTCTCCCCGTTCCTTACCGCGTGTGGCGTCGCCTCGGCGTGTTCGTGCACGGGGCGATGCTCGACGTCGAGTTCGCCCGGCGCACGTTCAGCGAACACTTCGGACGTGTTCGGTCGTGGCTGCCGCCGTCGTTCAGCGTGCTCGAACTGGGACCTGGGGATTCTCTGGCTACGGCGGTCATCGCCGCCGAGCAGGGCGCATCCTCCACCTGGCTGGTGGATGCCAGCCCGGACGCCGGGCTCGACCTGGCACACTACCGCGCGCTCCTCGGGGGAACGCCGTGGGCAGCCGAGGGCGGAACGATGCTGGACGTGCTCGCCCGGGTGAACGCACGCTACGAGACGGCCGGACTCGGCAGCCTCCGGCAGGTGCCGGAGGGCAGCGTGGACTTCGTCTTTTCCCAGGCCGTCCTCGAGCATGTCCGGCGCGACGAGTTCGATCGAACCGTGGATGAGTTGTTCCGTCTGCAGGCGCCGGGCGGCGTGGCCTCGCACCACGTCGATCTGCAGGATCACCTCGCCTACAGCCTGAACTCGCTCCGCTTCCCGGCCCGCGTGTGGGAATCGGCCCTGTTCCGGTCGTCGGGCTTCTATACCAATCGCCTGCGGGACAGCGAGATCCTCCGCTCGTTCGAGAAGGCAGGCTACCGCATCGTCGACGTCGACCGCGATCGGTGGCCGGCGCTCCCGTTGAGCCGACGGCGGCTGCATGCGGACTTCCGGCACTTCACGGACGAGGAGTTGAGGGTCCGCAGAATGGATATCCTGCTCTGCAAAGCGCCATGAACGCCCGCATCCTGATGGTCGTCAACATCGAGTGGTACTTCCGGTCCCATCGGCTGGGCCTGGCGAAGGCCCTGGCCGCCCACGGCTTCGATGTGACGGTCGCGGCATCGGTGGAGCGGGGCGAGGCCGAGGCGATCAAGCGCGAAGGCGTCCGCTTCCTGCCGTTGTCGTTGCGGCGTCGTTCGACCAATCCCGTCCGCGAAGTGCTGACGATCGCCGAGTTGGTTCGTCTCTACCGGCGCGAGCGGCCCGACCTCGTCCACCATGTTACGGTCAAACCCATCCTTTACGGGTCGATAGCCGCCCGGCTCGCAGGCACGCCAGCCCAGATCAACGCCATTCCCGGCCTCGGCTACCTGTTCCTCGGGCATGGGTTCCGCGGCCGCGTGCGCCGACGCCTCGCCATGCAGGCGTACAAGTGGGCGCTGGCCGGCCAGCGCAGCCGGACGATCTTCCAGAATGCCGAGGACCGGCGCCTGTTCGTCGCGCACGATGTGGTCCGGGAAGACCAGACGGTGGTGATTCGCGGCGCCGGGGTCAACGTGCAGAAGTTCGTGCCGCGGCCGGAACCGCCCGGCCTCCCGCTGCTGATGCTCGCCTCGCGCCTGCTGTGGGACAAGGGTGTGGGCGATTTCGTGGAAGCCGTCCGCCTGCTGAAGCGGGACGGTGTGCCGTGCCGTGCGATCATCGTGGGGAAGCCAGACACCGAGAACCCGCACGCGCTTCCGGTCGAGGTCCTGCGGCAGTGGGAAGCGGAAGGCATCGTCGAACTCTGGGGGCACCAGACCGACATGCCGAACGTGCTGAGCCAGGCGGCGGTTGTCGTGCTGCCGACGTTCTATCCCGAGGGCCTGCCCAAGATCCTCCTGGAGGCTGCCGCCTCCGCGCGGCCGATCGTCGCCACCGACGTGCCCGGCTGCCGGGACGTGGTGCGGCACGGTGAAAACGGCCTGCTCGTCCCCCGGCGCGACCCGGGCGCGCTCGCGGGCGCGCTCGGCGAGTTGATCCGCGACCCGCAGCGACGGGCCGCGATGGGGGCAGCGGGGCGTGCGCGCGCGGAGGAGGAATTCTCCGAGGAACGGGTGTTCGCCGAAACCCTCCAGGTGTACCGGGACCTGCTCGGCGGTTGATCTCACCCTTCGCAGCACCGCCTGTGGGAGTACAATCCCTCATTCGGAGGTGTTGAGTCTGCTCCAGGGTGCTCGGTGATGAGGGATACGGCTCTACTGGGTTTCGCTGCCGCCTTTGCGCTGTCCCTCGTGTCCACGCTCGTGGTGAGAACCCTCGCGCGGCGGCTGGGACTGGTCGCGCAGCCGCGCGCGGACCGCTGGCATCGGCGTCCAACCGCCCTACTTGGTGGCATTGCCATCGCCGTCGGGTTCTCCGTGCCGGTCCTCGCGCTGGGTTCCCTGCACGAGGTCGGTCCCGTCGTGGCGCTTGCGTTGTTCGTCACCGGGCTTGGTCTCGCCGACGATTTGCGGCGTCTCAATCCGGCTGCCAAGCTGGTGTTCCAGGCGATTGCCGCAGCCGGCGCCCTGTTCGTCGGGTACCGGTTGGGGTGGACTGGCTCGCTCACGATCGATTCGCTGCTCACCCTGCTCTGGCTCGTTGGTCTCGCCAACGCGTTCAACCTGCTCGACAACATGGACGGGCTAGCCGCCGGGGTTGCGGGCATTGGCGCGTCGGCATACCTGGTGCTCGCGCTCATGCACGGCACGGCCGCGGACGTCCTCATGCTGGCCGCCTACACGGGCGCCACCTGCGGGTTCCTGGTCTTCAACTTCCAGCCGGCCAGCATCTTCATGGGTGACGCAGGCAGCTTCTTCCTGGGATTCACGCTTGCCCTCCTCGCGGTGCGGTCTGGAGCCGACTTGGGTGCTGCCGGCACATCGGCCATCGTGATTCCCCTGGCTATCCTCTCTGTGCCGATCTTCGACACCACATTTGTCACGTTCGTGCGCAGCCTGGCCGGACGTCGTATCTCGGTCGGCGGTCGCGATCATTCGTCCCATCGACTCGTGGCGCTCGGGCTGCCCGAGCGACGGGCGGTACTGGTGCTCTACGGCTTCGCCGGATTGGCGGGGGCTGCGGGGCTGTCGGCCTACTACCTCGACCTCAGCCACGCCAACATCCTGGTGGGATTGTTCCTCGCCGGCCTCACGCTGTTTGGCCTGCACCTCGCGCAAGTCCGCGTGTACGAGGGAGACACGGCGCCGCCCGAACACCGGGGGACGGTGGCCGTAGTTCTGAAGGCCGTCAACTCACGCACGCGGCTGCTGGATGTCCTGCTCGACATCTGCGTGGTGACGCTGGCTTACTACACGGCCTACCGCATCCGGTTTGACGATGTGAAGTTCGTGGAGTTCTTTCCGCTGTTCCTCCGGTCCCTGCCGATCGTTGTGGCCACGACCATCACGTCGTTGTGGTGGACCGGCGCCTATCGCGGGATCTGGCGCTATTTCGGCGCGCAGGACGCCATCGTCCTCCTGAAGGGCACCGCGCTGGCTGCCATCTGCTCGGTCACCGCGATATCCTACTTCTTCCGGTTCGAGGGATACTCGCGCGCGGTGTTCGCGATTTGCGGCGCGCTGACCTTCGCGCTCCTGTCGGCCGGGCGCGCCTCGTTCCGATTCGTGCACGAGCTGGCCGGCAACTCCCGGGGGGCGCGTCGGCGGGTGGTGATCTACGGCGCCGGGGACGCGGGCCTGGCGGTGCTGCGCGAGACCCGGGCAGACCGTATCGCGGTCCAGGTCGTCGGGTTCGTGGACGACGACCCTGCCACGCAGGCCAGGAGCGTCCAGGGTGTCCGGGTGATCGGTGGGCTGGACGCGCTCCTGGAGCTGCTCAGGCATCGCGAGGTGGAAGGGGTGCTGGTGAGCAGCGCCGGGATCGGGGCCGACCGTCTCGACGTCCTGAGGCCGGCGTGCCGCGAGAGCGGGGTCTTCCTGCTTCGATTCCGCTGGGGGTTCCAGAACCTGCTGGCCGGAGAGCGCCAGCCAGCGCCGGTGGTCGTCGGGTTCGACGACCAGGACCAGCCCGAGGACGAGGTCACGGTGGCGCCCGGCTGGTGACGCGGCCCGGATCTCGAGCCGGTCCTACCCGGCGCCTCGGCCGCCGCGGTCGCGCCACCCGGCGATCCACCCTCACCACCAGGAAATTGACGTCCCCGCGATGCCCGTCCGCTCGGGATCCTCATCCAGCACGACCATCGGGCCGAGCAATTCTTGCGGATGTCTCCTCCATGCAGCGACCAGCACGTCCAGGCATCGTCCGACATACCCGCTGCCGTTGAAGTTGACGATCACGACGCCGATGCGCGGCAGGGCAGGGCCGCTGGCGTCAGGCAGCGACGCGTGATCTGCGGGACTATCGATCGGACCGATCACGGCGGGTGATGAGCTGGACCGCGAGCTTCGCGACCATCCGGCCGAACACCAGAGCGCCCGCGACGGGCAGCGAGATCGACCGGAACCGCCCGGCTCGGTGCTTGGCGAAGTACAAGTAGGCGCTGCGGTGAAAGGCGCGGACCGACAGGGTCCGCGCATGACGCCGGCTCCGGCCCACGTCGTGGACGACGACGGCCGACGGCAGATAGACCGTGCGCCAGCCCGCCTCTTTCAGGCGCTTGCAGAGGTCAGCGTCCTCCCAATACAGGAAGAACTGTTCGTCCATGCCGCCGACCTGTGCGAAGGCGTCGGCCTTGACCGCCATGCACGACCCCGCCACCCAGTCCACCTCGCGCGGCGCGGCCGTCGATGCATCGGCCAGCAGATCCCGGCGGGACAACGGGTTGTCGGGCCACATCCGCGTGAACAGCGACGTGCGCCCGGCAAGGCCGGTGAGCATCGTCGGGAAGCGCCGCGCCGAGCGCTGCACCGTGCCGCTGGGATCCTGCACCCTCGCACCCACGACCGCGGTGTCCGGGTGCGTGTCGAGGTAGTCGACCATCGCCTCAACGGCGCCTGGTTCGACGCGGGTATCGGGGTTGAGGATCAGGAGGTGGCGTCCGGCGGCGAGGCGTGCGCCGGTGTTGACCCCGGCCGAGAATCCCGGGTTGCGCTCCACCGGGAATACGCGGGTGACCGGGTAGCGCGCCTGGACGCGGGCAAGCTCCAGCGCAGACGAATTGTGGTCGACGACGATGACCTCTCGACCTGGTGGCCCCGCGTTCTCGAGGGACGCGAGGCACGCGTCCAGTTCCTCGTACGACTTGTAGTTGACGATCACCACCGACACCGGGCACGTCCGGGCCGCGGACGCAGACGTCGCCCGCGTCCCCTCGCCCCCGTGCCGACCCCGTGACCCGCCGGTAGCGTTCATAGGTCTCTTGGGTTCCCCAGTCCCCCGAGATGCGTGTCCGGCGCTCTGCCGCGCCGTCCGGTCTTGCGTCACGTTCGTCGCCGGCCGCATCGGGACCCTATCATCGACGCATGATACTGGACTCCCATGTTGAGCCACAACCGACAGCGATACGGCGCGTGCGCGCGACGGGTCCCGGGTTCCCCTATAATGGCGGGCGCAGAGACTTCCCGTGGAGCATACCCCTCTCGTCAGTGTCGTCATCCCCGTCTACAACTGCGGGCGGACCATTGCCCGGGCGATCGAGTCGGCGCTCCACCAGCAGTATCAGGCGCTCGACGTCGTCGTCGTGGACGACGGCTCGACCGACGGCACGCGGGAGGCAGTCGCGCGCTTCGCCCCGCAGGTCCGCCTCGTGGCTCAGCCGAATCGCGGGGCGGCGGCGGCACGGAACCGCGGCATCAACGAGTCTCGCGGCAGATTCGTGGCGTTCCTCGACGCCGACGACGAATGGCTGCCGGGCAGGATCGAGAAAGGCGTGGCGCCGATGCTCGACGACCCGCCTGTTGGCGCGACGTTCTGCCGTTTGCACCGTGTCTACCCCGACGGGGACCGCGACATCTACGGCGAGGCCTACAAGAAGTGCCGGACGTTTCCCGAGTACCTGTGGCCGTCGAGTTATGTGCAAACCTCTGGCGCCACGTGCAGGCGGAGCGCCCTCGAACGCGTCGGACCGCTCGACGAGTCGCTCCAGTCGCACGATGAACTCGATCTCTGGATCCGAATCGGCGAGTCGTTTCGCATCGTCGAGATCGCTGAACCCCTCGCGATGTTTCACGATACGCCGGGAAGTTATTCCAAGCGATGGGACGGTGCACGGTCGGAAGATGACTACTACCGGGTGATCGACCGTGCGCTGACGCGCTGCCCGGATCGCTACGCGCCCCACCGTGGTGTAATCATGGCGGATGCGCACGTGCATTGGGGAATCCTCTACCTGGTGCGCGGCAACCATCGGCGGGCGCGCCTGTTCCTTCGACGCTCGTTGGCGATCAAGCCGACGGTCACGGCGGCTGCGCTGTTGGCCGGCGCCTGCCTCCCGCATCGCGCGGTCAAGGCCGTCCTCCAGGCTGTGAAGCAGATGCGCAATCGCGCGGCGGAGCGTGGACGCGCGGCCGAGGGAGCGCGGCCATGACCATTACCCGTCACTGCACGATGATGGTCGTCTCGTTGACGGCGATCGTGGTCGTGAACCTGCTGGTTCTTGCGAAGTACGCTCCGCGCGTCGGCATGCCCTGGGTGATCCTCGCGGCCGGTTACCTGGGCGTCGTGACGGCCGGTGTCTATGGGTCGCGGTGGCGTCCCGGGTCCATGACGGCGTTGAGGCCTCTGCTGTTCTGGACCACCGTTGTCCTGGCCGCGCTGCTCTACCTGTTGATCCTCGACCGCGTCCCGCTGAGTGGACTCAGAGTGGATCGATGGTCTGCGATGACCTCGTTCAACAGCAGCCTGATGCACGGACAGTTTCCGTATCTGGCTCGAACGCACCTGGGCAGTCAACTCTGGGGCTTGCCGGTGGCGTATCTGCTGGGGTTACCGTTTCAGTGGTTGGGCGACGTTGGTTACCTGCAGGTGTTCGTCTTCGTCTGTTTCGCGGTGGTCTGCCAGCGGTCGTGGGGCCGGCAGTTCGACTTGGTCTGGCCTTTCGCGCTGTTCGCCACGTCCCCGGCGTATCTCTGGGAGGTGGCGGTGCGAAGCGACCTGACGAGCGACGCGCTGCTCTGCGTCCTGTACCTCTGCCTGTGTGCGCGATGGCGAGACCGGAAAACGCCGGCGGCGATGGTCACGCTCGGAGCGCTTGGTGGACTCCTCGCGTGCACCCGGGTCGTATTCGCCCTGCCGTGCCTGGTGTACTTCATCGGGTATTTTCGGCGCGACCAACTGAAGGCCGGAGCGCTACTTGCCGGCGCCGGCGCCGCGGTCTTCGCCGGCGTCCTGACACCCTTCGTGATGTGGGCGCCCCGCTTCTTCCTGGAGAACAACCCGCTGGCGTTCCAGGTGGTATTGTCGCCCGTGCCGCTGAGGGTGGCCGTGGCGGTGGTGTCTCTGCTGGCGGGATATTGGGCAAAGGACTTCCGGGCCAAGTGTCTCGCCGGCGGCCTGGTGATCCTGGGCGGGGCGATGGCGGTCTTCATGCTGCAGGTTCAATCACGAGGGCTCGACCGGGCGCTGTTCGGAAACCTCTTCGATATCTCGTACTTCGACCTCGCTCTGCCGTTGCTGCTCGTGCCGCTCCTCTTCAGCTGCCCCGCCGCTGTTCACCTCCTCGAAGGCGGCGACCGTCCCGGGCCGAGTCCCGCGGAGACCGGCCGATGAGGATTCTCGTCACGCTCCACAACTTCCTCCCGGAGCCATGTTTCGGAGCCGAGCGAGTGGCGATGCGGCAGTTGCGTGAAATGCTGCGCGCCGGTCACGAGGTCGGCGTGCTCTACGCCGGCCGGCGACTTCCTTCAGCGGCGGAACTCGAGGCCGAAGGCCTGACCGGCGTGCGGTGCTACCGCGTGCCCTACGTGGCCTCCAGGGCCCAGGTCCTGCTCTCGATCGCAAGGCCACGCGCGGAATTCGCCTTTGCCAGCGCGCTGAGGCGGTTCCAACCGGACGTCGTCCTGTTTCACCACCTCGTTCGCTTGTCGCTGCGGTTGCCAGAGATGGCCCGTCGGCGTGGCTACCCGTCGGTGCTGGTTCTCCACGACCACTACCTGGCGTGCCCGTCGTATTCGCTCGTCGCATTCGACCAGCCGGTGTGTCCAGGCGGATCGCCGTCCCGGTGCACGCAGTGCCTTTATGCGGTTCGATTTGGCCGGAGCGTCCCGCCCGGGCTGCGGGAGGCGGCATCGTTGCTGCTCGCGTGGCGAACACGGATTGTCGCTCGCGTCCTTGCCGCCGTCGACGGCGTGATCTCGCCGTCACGGTCGGTGCTGGCCGAAATCGGGGCTCGGGGCGTGACGCCGAGGGAGGCGGTGGTGATCCCGAACGGCAGCGATCCGGCCGCCGCCATTCAGCCGCTGTCCCCGAAGGCCGGTGCCGTTCGGTTCGGGTACCTTGGCGCGATCCTGCCGAAGAAGGGTGTCGACATCCTCGCCGAGGCTTGTGCAGGTCCGCTGTCGCGCCTGCTGACGATCCGCGGCTTCCGCGACGAGAACGCGATCGCGGCCTTTCGGCACGCGCATCCCGGCTGCGCGGCGACGCTCGAACCGTTTGCACCCGGCGCCGGCAGCTTCCTGGACAGCGTCGACGTTGTCGTCGTGCCCTCGGACTGCATCGAGAATCAGCCGTCGGTGATCGTCGAGTCGTTCGCCCACGGCCGGCCGGTTGTCGCGAGCCGTATTGGCGGGATCCCCGAGATGTTCAGCGACGGACGCGGCGGGTGGCTGGTACCGCCAGGGGATGTCGACGCGTTGCGCTCGTGCCTGACGAGGCTCTGCGAGGATCCCGCCGAGATTTGCCGCGTCGCCTCCGGCATCCCGCCGTGGCCGTCGTGGAGCGAGGTGACCGGCAGGACACTCGGGGAGCTGGAGCGGGTCGTCCGGTCCGACCGGCCCGACGGGACGACGAGGGGGCGGCCATGACCGGGCGCCACGCGTCCGGTGAGAGTGCGGCGCTCGCCCGACGCAGCATGCTCGGCAACTTCCTGTCGCTGTCCGCGTCGGCGTGGACGTCGCAGATCCTGAATTTCCTGATCATCGTCTACCTTGCGCGGGTGCTTGGCGCCGACGCGCTCGGCCAGGTGACACTGGCACAGGCGGTCGTCCTGTATTTCCGGCTGGCGGCCGACATGGGCCTCGACATGTTCGGCAGCCGGCGCGTGGCGGCCGACCGGGAGCACGCCGCCGCGACGGTCGCCGAGTTGACAGGCTGCCGGCTGGCGAATGCGGCGCTCGCGGGAAGCGCACTCGTGCTGGCGGCGCTCGCCATCAACTGGGTCCGCCCGGTAGGATGGCTGATGCTGGCGTTCGGCCTTTCGCTCGCGCCGGTGGCACTCTCGCTCGAGTGGGCCTTTGGCGGCCTGGAGCGGATGGGACTGGTCGGGCTGTCGCGCCTGACCGCCGCCGGCATGTGGTTCCTGCTGGTCGTAGCCCTGGTGCGCGGGGCCGGCTCCCTGCTGGTCGTGCCTCTGGCCTACGTGACGGGACTCTCTTGCGCGTCGTGCGTGCTGTTCCTGCTGTTCCGCCGCGCCTATGGTCCAACTCCCGTCCGGTTCAACCGGGCCCGCTGGACCGCCACGCTGCGCGAGGCCGCCCCGGTCGGCCTTTCGTTCATCGTCATCCAGGTCTACGTCGGATTCGGCCTCGTGGCGCTCGGATTGTTCGAGGGCGAGCGGGCTGCGGGCCTCTACTCGGCTCCGCAGCGGATCGTCCTGTTCCTGTCCACAATTTCATCGATGTTCGGGGCGACCATCTACCCACGGCTTGCCGCGCTTCGCGTCCAGGGGCGGGAGCCGTTCGAACGCGTGATGCGGCTCGGACTCCGCGTGATGGTGCTGGCCGGCGTGCCGCTCGCTGTCGGTGGGGCGCTCGTCGCGCCTTCACTCGTCCCCTTCGTCTACGGACCGGGATACGAGGACAGCGTGGCAGTGCTCCAGTGGCTCGCGCCGAGCGTGGTCCTGATCTTCACGAACGTGCCGTTTGGGTATGCCCTTCTTGCCGCCGGAGAGCAACGGTCGTACCTGCACACGGCCATCGCCGGGGCGGTCGTCAACGTGGTCGCCAACCTCGTGTTGATTCCCCGCCTGCACCTGCTCGGACCCGCGGTCGCCACGCTGTGCGCGGAAGGTGTGGTCCTGGTGACGCTGGTCTTCGCTTCCCGCCGTATCGCGCGGGTGGAGGCGAGCCGCACCGTGTTCGCGGCCGCCGCCTCGGCGGCGCTGATGGCAGGCGCGCTCCTCTTTGTGCGGTCCGCTGCGTTCCCGGTCCAGGTGGTCGCCGGCGCGGCGGCATACGCCGTCGGGCTCGTCGTGTTCAGGGCGGTGAGGCGGATAGACATCGCGATGATCCGCGACGAATTTCTTGCCTAGCCTGTGTTCCTCCCGGCCACCGTGCGCCTACCGGGTGGCGTCGCGGAGGATCAGATTGATGCTGCCCATCGCCAGGTTCGCCTGCAGTTTCAATGGCAACTGGCGATCATCGGCGGAAATCCACAGCGTCATCGGCCGGCCGACAATGGCGCCCCTTGCGTCAGCAATGGTGGGCGTCACCCGGAAGGCCTGGATCGACGCCGTGCCAACCCGCACCGGCTCGGTTCGTCCAATAGCGAACTGGACCCGAAACATTTTCCCGCCGTCGCACACCGGCATCGTGAGGCGGGAGTTCTCCTTCAGGGGAACGGCGCGCAGGGCGTACAACGCAGAGAGCGCGTCCTGCGAGTACCGCCCCAGGGCGACCGACGATTTCACGTCCGTTGTCGTCTTGACCTCGTATTCCGCACGTTGCGCCGCATGATCGAATACCGTGATGCGCGTCCGCTGCCGGTTGCCTTCCTGGCTGTAAATCGAGCCGCGCTGGGGCAGGAGCACCCGCGAGTCGAGCAGGGTATCCGCCTTGTAGTAGAGCGTGTAGAGCTTCGACAGGATCCCGGTGGGGCGCCCCTCGGCGACGATGTAGTACGCGGACGATGCTCCCGAGGGGCGCTTGTCCTTGACCGCGAGCGTGGCGACGCCTGCCGTCAGGTACGAAGACCACGCGATGTCGTAAGTGAGCGTTTCGCCCGGGCGGAACGGCACCGTTCTGTCCGTGGCGGGCGGGGCCGCGGGCCGGGTGGCCGCGGGCGCGGCGGCCTTCGGTACGGCCGGCCGCCTCCGGGGCTTCTGGGCATCTCCATGGGCGACCCCGAGGAGCACAACCAGGAGGCCGACCGCCGCTCGCACGAGTCCGGGCGTCATCATTTTCTAGATCTTCTCCCCGATGGCCGCGTAATCCTGGTACGTGAACAGGAGCGAATTGAGCTTGGAGACGTTGTCGTTGAACGTCTCGCCCACCTCGGTCAGTCCCGGGGCCACCTTGGCCAGCGAGGCGACCGGGGTGGGCTGGAGCTTGTCCCGCTCGGGATAGGGCTCGCGATACCGAATCTCGACGCGCTGGAAGCCGCTCGCGATCAGGAGATAGCGCAACGTGTCGGGGTGAATCGGATGCACGTGCGTGATGTCCCGGATGTAGCTGGCGAAGAAGGCGTACCAGCACGCCGGGTTGATCGTCTCGAGTGCGATCCGTGAACCGGGCCGCAGTTTGTGGTACGCCAGCTCCAGCATCCGTACCAGCTGGTCGGCCTGGAAGTGCTCCACCACCTGCACGGCCAGCACGCCGCCGAGCGAGCCGTCCGCCTGCGCGTCCAGGTACTGAACCGCGTCGCCTTCCGCGACATCGAGGCCGCGCAGCCGGCACCGTTCGACCATCTCGTGGTTGATGTCCACCCCGCGGCTCTTGATGCCGTAGGTGCCGAGTAGTTCGAGGAACTCGCCGCGGCCGCAGCCGATATCGACGACGTCCGACGAGCCTTCGAACAAGGGCAGGTAATCGAGCGCGCGCGTCCGGATGTCCTCGGTCGAACCGCGGAAGGTGTCCTCGAACCCGACGTACTTGGCCGAGTCGAGCCACGTGCCGAGTGTTTCCGGCCGCGGATCGGCGGCGCCCGGGGCCGACGCGCCTGCGGTCGGCGCGGCGGGTGTCGTTGGCGCAGCCGACGGTGAGGTGGCTGGCGGGGCGCCGGCCCGCCCCGCCAGCGTTCCGGAGGCCACCAGCCGCTCGAGCTCGCGCTTCAGCATTTGGGACGTGCGCTGGAAGCCGGCCACCGTGATGCGGAACTCGTCCTGTGCGGCGGCAATCGAGGAGACCTCCGTGCTGAAGCGCTGCTGGCGCGCCACCGTCGATTCCCATCGCCGGAGCAGCTCGTCGCTCACGCCGTTCAGTCCGGCCGCCAGCGCGATGGTCCGCTCCTCCAGCTCTCGTCGCAGCAGCCCGATCTCCTGGCGGTCCTTCGTGTCCACGTAGAGCGTGATCTGCTGGAGGTACCGGATCAGTTGGGACTGGAAGCGGGCCAGGGCGTCGAATTCACGCCGGACCGATTCGATCAGCGCGGCGGACGCCTGGCGGGCCTGCTGTTCGTTGGCGACCTGGCGGTTCACGTGGTCGACGAGCGCGGAGTTGAACTCCTGCTGCTTCTGCGCGATCGGCGCGAGCACCCGCCACGCGAGCGAGCCCAGGCGCGCCCGCCAGCCGCCGAAGGGAATCGGGTTGGCCGGGATGATCTCCCAGAGCCGGTTGAGTCGGGGAACCTGCTGCTGTTCGGGCGGCAGTGGCGGGTCGGGCAGGCCCTCGGGGTGCACGAGGGCGCGATCGACGTTCGTCAACGCCTCGTTGTACAGCTCGTCAGCCCGCTTGCGCTCCTCGTCGAGCCGCTGGATGTCGGTGTCGGTGACGGTAGGTTTGGCCACAAGTCTCTCGCGATGCCGCCAGCCTCCGCGGTCGCCTGTCGTACGATCGCCAGCGCGCTCGGGGAAGCGTCGGCTCGCCCTGAGCGTACTGCCCGACAGAGAGCCGGTCAAGCCGACGATTTCACAGTCGGCGATTTCACAGGCACGGGCGACCAGTCGGTCGCCCGTGCGGAGTGTCCAGGAAGTCCACGTGGACGCCGAGGGTAGACGTCATCCGGCGCGCCAGTTCGGTGCCGTCCTCCTCGAGATGAGGCGGCAGATTGTCACGCCGCCCGGCCGGGCGGACCAGCGTCCGGTCGATGACGCGTTCGTAGTCTTCCACCATGCACGCCAGCGTGTGGTACTGCTCCCAGTGCGCGCGCGCTGCCTGGCCCAGGCTGGCACGCTGGGCCGTGTCGGTCGCAAGCCGGGACATGGCCAGCGCGAGCGAGTGCTTCTCGTCGAGGATGTCGATCCCCACGCAGACTGCGCGCGGCACCGCCTCGGAGACCGCCTCCCCCGACCCGGCCGGCTGCACCGTCCAGGTGCGCGGATCGAGGCAGGCCATCTCGTCCGCATGGGCGAGATCCGTCACGACCGTCGCGCGTCCTGCAGCCAGCGCCCTCAACCACGAAGCCGACGTTTCGCGCCCGGTCGGCCACCGCAGGCACAGGCAGACGTCGGCGCTGGACAGATACGTCGGGACTTCATCGTCCGGCACATAGCCGGTGAGCGTGACGTGGTCCGCGACTCCCAGTTCGCGGGCTTCGCCGAGGGCGTCATAGTGTTCGGCCGTGTTCCCGACCAGCAGCAGATGGGCCGAAGGCGCCACGCGCAGCACGTCGGGCAGCACCTGCAGGACCTGCGAAATCCGCTTCTCCGGCGTGACCAGGCCAAAGGCGGCAAAGACCACGGCGTCGTTCGCCAGCCCGTGGCGGGCGCGGAGCGCGCGACGAGGTTCCCTGTCGGCGGATGTCGGATCCACACCGGCTTCGACGGGAACGCGGACGCTCCGCGGGTCCACGACGCCCATCCGGATGCTCTCGACCTCCACGCCGAACTGCGACGCCAGGTCATCGGCGAGCCTCGGCGTGTGGACCGCCACGAGGCGGGCGCTCTCGACGACGAGCTTCAGCATCGGCCACAAGTAGTACGTGCTGTCGGCGAAGTCACGGATGACCAGTTCGGGGGCGTCCTCGGGCGCGCCGGGATGATTGGCGTGGAACTCGGCGCAGTAGTCGTCAGCCCGGCCGCGCGCGAGCAGCGCCCGCGCCCTGGCGTGGTGGAGCTGCCCGTCGTGGAGCACCACCAGTCCCGGATGGCGGAAAAGATGCGGCCACATGAAGGTGTGGCACATCGCGTTTCCCAGCTGGTAGACGACGAGGTCGTAGGCCGAGGTGAAGTTCTTCCACGCGAAATCGTGAGCGTCGAAAACCGCCGGGTGTCCCTCGGGCCGCGCCTGGTCCGCGACCAGCGGCGAGGTGAAGACGTCGATGTCGTACCGGGGAGCCAGCAGAGGCAGAAGTTCCTCGTTGTACGCGGCAATCCCGGAGCGGCCGGGCGGGGTCGGCGTGAACCAGGCAAGTCGCGGCATCTCGGTTATTGTAACCGGCGCGCATCTTGAAGTGGGCGCGTTGACTTGCCCTGGTCGGTCCGATACGATTGAGGCGTTTCCTGATCTTGCGCCATCACTCGAACGGTAAGGCTGTCGGCCGAGCCTCCTTGAGAGATCGTTTACATGCAGGGCTGGTTTTCAATCCTCCTGTTGATGATCCTCGGTGCGGCTTTCGGCGCCGGGTCGATCGTGCTGTCCACGCTGCTCGGGCCGCGCAAGCCGAGCCCCGAGAAGCTGGCGCCGTACGAGTGCGGGATGCCGGCCGTATCGGACGCCCGGGAGCGTCACCCGATCAAGTTCTTCCTGATCGCGATGATCTTCCTGCTGTTCGATATCGAGGTCGCGTTCCTGTATCCATGGGCGATGGCGCTACGCGACCTAGGTTGGCCGGGGTTCGTGCAGGTCCTCGTCTTCTTCGCGGTCCTCGTCGCCGGCTATGCGTATGTCTGGAAGAAGGGCGCCCTCACCTGGGACAAGCCCTAGACATCTTCCGAGGGTGTCTTCGTGACGGATGAAGCCAGTGTTTCAGGCAGCATGAGCGGCCTCCTCGTACAGCTTCTGGATTTCGGTAGCGAGCCATGTCTTTTGACGTCGAGATCCCCGTTCTCACGACCACCGTCGAGAAGATGGTGAACTGGGCGCGGAAATCGTCCATCTGGCCGGTCACCTTCGGCCTCGCCTGCTGCGCGATTGAGATGATGTCGATGAGTTCCTCGCGCTACGACATCGCGCGCTTCGGGGCCGAGGTCTTCCGCGGGTCGCCGAGGCAGTCCGACCTCATGATCGTCGCCGGACGGCTCTCGCGGAAGATGGCCCCGGCCCTTCGGCGTATCTACGACCAGATGCCGGAGCCGAAGTGGGTCATCTCGATGGGCGCCTGCGCGTCGGTCGGCGGCGTCTTCGACAACTACGCCATCGTCCAGGGCGTCGACCAGATCGTCCCGGTGGACGTCTTCGTTCCCGGCTGCCCGCCGCGGCCGGAATCGCTCATCTACGGCATCATCCAGCTGCAGAAGAAGATCAGCGAGTCGAAGCTGGTTGTGAAGGCGGGGTAGACACCGTGGACGTTGCCTCGATCGTCGCCGCGCTCAGCGTCGCCGTGCCTGGCGCCGACTACCAGCCAGGGACCGCGACCGACCGTCCCACCGTGATCGTGCCGCGCGAACACCTCGTGGACACCGCGAAGGTGCTGCGCGACGATCCCTCGTTCCGATTCGACGTGCTCGTCGAGGTGACGGCCGTGGACTACTGGCCGGACGAGCCCCGGTTCGAGGTGGTCTATCATCTCCTCGCCACGACCATTCCGGCGCAGCTCCGGCTGAAGGTGCGGCTGGCCGGCGAGCAGGCGCACGTGCCCTCGCTCCACACCGTCTGGCCCTCGGCCGACTGGCTGGAGCGCGAGGTGTGGGATCTGTTCGGGATCGTGTTCGAGCAGCACGGCGACTTGCGGCGCCTCCTGATGCCCGAAGACTGGGAGGGGCACCCGCTTCGCAAGGACCACCCGGTACAGATCAAGATGAAGGCGAAGGTCCACCAGCCGCTGCAGCTCACCGAGCAGGAATTCCAGGCGAACATCGTCGCGGACCGCGACGTGCGTGGAGATCGCACCCGTCCGGGCGGTGACCTGACATGACGAGTGCCGACCGCCAGCGCGTCCTCGACAGGGCTTTCAGCGACACGATTGCGGCGCACGGGCGCGTGCAGCGCGAGTCGTCCGGCGTGATCTTCGCCGCGGCCGACGCCCTGCTGACCGCCCTTCGCGCGGGCCGGAAGGTGCTGGCCTGCGGGAACGGCGGCAGCGCCGCCGACTGCCAGCACTTCGTCGCGGAACTCGTGGGGCGTTTCACGCGCGAGCGGCGCGCATGGCCCGCCCTGGCGTTGACGACGGACACGAGTATCCTGACCGCCATCGGCAATGACTACGGGTTCGACCGCGTGTTCGCCCGGCAGGTGGAAGCGCACGGCCAGCCCGGTGACGTGCTGATCGGCATCTCGACGAGCGGCGGGTCGCCCAACGTGCTCGCCGCCGTCGAGACGGCGCGGGCGCGCGGCCTGGTGACCATCGGCCTGACCGGGCGCGACGGGGGCGCCCTCGGGCGCGGGGTGGACATCCACCTGAACGTGGGGTCGCCCTCGACCGCGCGAACCCAGGAGGTGCACTGCACGCTCCTTCACGTGCTGTGCGATCTCGTCGAGCAGGAACTGGGGAATGCCGATGACTGAGCTGCGCACCGAGACGATGACCGTGAACATGGGGCCGCAGCACCCCAGCACCCACGGGGTGTTGAGGCTGGTGCTGCACCTCGACGGCGAAAACGTCGCGGGTGCGGAAGCGACGGTCGGCTACCTCCACACGGGCATCGAGAAGACCATCGAGCAGAAGAAGTACCAGCAGGTCATCCCGCTCGTCGAGCGGATGGATTACCTCAGCGCCCAGTCCAACAGCTTCAGTTTTGCGCTCTCGGTCGAGCGGCTGCTGGGGATCGACGTGCCGGACCGCGTGAAGTGGATCCGCGTGCTGCTCGTCGAACTGCAGCGGCTCAACAGCCACCTGGTCTGGCTGGCGACGCACGGGATGGAAGTGGGCGCGATCACGGTGATGTTGTACTGCTTCCGCGAGCGGGAGCTGTTCCTCAACATCAACGAGCTCATCGCCGGCTTCAGGATGTTCCCGAGCTATATCCGCGTGGGCGGCCTCCGCGAGGACCTGCCCCCGGGATTCCACGCGGCGGTGACGGAGGTCCTCGATCGCATGCCGGCCAAGCTGGCCGAGTACGAGGACCTGCTGACGCACAACCCGATCTACATCAAGCGCACCCGGGGAGTGGGCGTGGTCTCGAAAGCGGACGCGCTGGGCCTCGGGCTGGTCGGTCCGATCGCGCGGGCGGCGGGCATCCCGTACGACGTGCGGAAAGCGTTTCCGTACTCGGGCTACGAGACGTTCGACTTCGACGTGCCGATCGGCGTCACCGGCGACGTGTACGACCGCTACCTGGTTCGGGTCGAGGAGATGTACCAGTCGCTGCGGATCTGCCGCCAGGCCCTGGACCGGATCAGCCCCACGGGCGCGTGGGCCGTAGCCGACCCGCGGGTCGTCGCGCCGTCCAAGGACAAGGTCTACACGGAGATGGAGGCGCTGATCCAGCACTTCCTGATCCACTCGCAGGGATTCACCGTGCCGGCCGGCGAGGCCTACGTGCCTGTTGAGGGGCCGCGCGGCGAGCACGGGTGCTACGTGGTATCGGACGGCACGAACCGGCCGTGGCGCGTGAAGATGCGCTCGCCGTCGCTGATGTCGTGCCAGGCGCTGCCCACGATGATCCACGGCGGCCTGATCGCCGACGTGATCGCCGTCATCGGGTCGATCGATGTCGTGATGGGAGACGTGGACCGGTGAGCTTCCACCCGGAGATGCGCTACGAGTCGGGGATGCACGTGTCGCAGCGCGAACTGCGGCCCGACGGCGAGCCGTTCGCCTTCACCCCCGCCAACCGCGACCGCCTCGAGCAGATCGCGACCCACTATCCCGCGGAACACCGCCGGTCGGCGGTCATCCCGGCGCTCTATATCGTCCAGGAGCAGCAGGGGTATGTCTCGGCGCCCGCGATCCGCCACGTGGCCGAGGTGATCGGCTGCACCCCCGCGGAGGTCGACGACGTTGTCACCTACTACGCGATGTTCTTCCGCCAGCCGGTGGGGAAGTACGTCGTGCAGGTGTGCCGGACGCTATCGTGCGCGCTCCGAGGCGCCGAGCGCGTGACCGCGGAGATCTCGAAGACACTCGGCGTCAGCGTGGGCGAGACCGACCCGACGGGGACGTTCACGCTGATGGAGATGGAGTGCCTCGGCGCGTGCGACCGGGCGCCCGTCGTCATGGTGAACAACGAGCACTGGCACGAGTGCCAGGCGCCCGAGGACGCAGGGCGGCTGCTCGAATCGTTGAAGGCCAGCGGCGAGGCGGCGCTGACCGGGTGTCACCTCGAGGTGGAACGCGACTGATGGATCCCGTCCTGACTTCCCACGTGCGTGAACCCCGCGGCGCGACGCTCGACGCCTACGTCGGCCGCGGCGGATACGAGGGGCTCCGGAAGGCGCTCGGCCTGGCGCCCGCGCAGGTCATCGACATGGTGAAAGCGTCGGGGCTGCGGGGCCGCGGCGGCGCGGGGTTCCCAACCGGGATGAAGTGGCAGTTCGTGCCGAAGGACTCGCCCAGGCCGAAATACCTGTGCTGCAACGCCGATGAAAGCGAGCCGGGGACCTTCAAGGACCATGTCCTGATGGAGCGGAACCCGCACCTGCTGTTCGAGGGGTGCCTGATCGGGTGCTACGCCATCGGCGCGAAGGTCGCCTACATCTACATCCGCGGCGAGTTCTCTCACGTGCAGCGCGTCCTCGAGGCCGAGATCGAAGCGGCGCGCGCGAAGGGCTACCTCGGCAAGAACATCTTCGGCTCCGGCTTCGACTGCGAGATCTACGCGCACCGCGGCGCGGGTGCCTACGAGGCGGGCGAGGAGAGCGCGCTGCTCGAGTCGCTCGAGGGGAAGCGCGCGCAGCCCCGGCTCCGTCCCCCGTTCCCGGCGGTCGTCGGCCTCTATGGCTGTCCCACCGCCATCAACAACGTCGAGACCCTCTGCAACGTCCCGCTCATCCTGACCAACGGCCCCGAGTGGTTCGCGTCGCTCGGCCCCGAGAAGAACGGCGGCCCGAAGCTGTACTGCATCAGCGGCCACGTGGAGAAACCCGGCGTCTATGAGACGTCGATGCACGTCACGATACGCGAGTTGATCGACAAGTACGGCGGCGGCATCAGGGGCGGCCGGACGCTGAAGGCCGTGATCCCCGGCGGCTCGTCCACGCCCGTGATCCTGCCGGATCAGATCGACGCGCAGGCGAGTTTCGACGGCCTCGTGAAGGCCGGCTCGATGCTCGGGTCTGCCGCCATCATCGTGATGGACGACACGACCTGCATGGTCTGGCTCGCAGAGAACCTGATGCACTTCTACCGCCATGAATCGTGCGGGAAGTGTACGCCGTGCCGCGAGGGCACCGACTGGCTGTTGAAGATTCTCCGCCGCATCGAGCGCGGCGAGGGGACGATGCGCGACATCGACCTGCTCGCCGACGTCGCCAGCAACATCGGCGGCAAGACGCTGTGCCCCTTCGGGGACGCGGCGGTGGCGCCCGTGCTCAGCACGATCCTGCATTTCCGGGCCGAGTACGAAGCGCACGTTCGCGAGGGGCGATGCACGTGCCCGGCGGACTGGCGGGCGATGTAGAAGGCAGGCCAGGGAACTGCAGGGGCGACCGGCCGGTCGCCCCTGCGACTCGGACCGAAGAAGATGCCGTCGATCACTGTCATCGTCCAACTCGGCCTCGTGTTTGCCGTCTTCGTGCTGCTGCTGCTGTCGTCGGCCGCCATGGTGTACGCCGAGCGCAAGGTGGCCGCCTTCATCCAGCAGCGCGAGGGGCCGAACCGCGTGGGGCCCTTCGGCCTGCTGCAGCCGTTCGCCGACGTCATCAAGCTGATGTTCAAGGAGGAGCTGCGCCCGGGCGGGGCGGACACGGTGCTGTTCCTTATGGCGCCGGTCATCTCCGCGACCGCCGCGATCGCGGCGTTCGCCGTCGTGCCGTTCGGCGCCAAGACGACGTTCTTCGGCCTGCTCGATCAGCCGATCACACTCCAGGTGGCGGACGTCAACGTGGCGGTGCTCGTGGTCTTCGCCATCACGTCGATGAGCGTCTATGGCATCGTGCTCGCGGGCTGGAGTTCGAACAGCAAGTACTCGCTGCTGGGCGGGCTGCGGTCCGCATCGCAGATGATCAGCTACGAGCTGCCGTACGGCCTGACCCTGGCCTCTGTGCTGATCCTCGCCAATTCGCTGTCGCTCACCGACATCGTCAACCGGCAGGAGGGCTACTGGCTCGGGTTCATCCCGCGCTGGTTCGTGTTCGTCCAGCCGGTCGGGTTCCTGATTTTCATGATCGCAGGTGTGGCCGAGACCAACCGCGCGCCGTTCGACTTCCCGGAGGCCGAACAGGAGCTGGTGGCTGGGTATCACACCGAGTACTCGAGCATGGCGTTCGCCATGTTCTTCCTGGCCGAGTACATCAACATGGTCACCGTGTCGGCGGTGGCCACGGACCTGTTCCTCGGCGGGTGGCACGGGCCGTTCCTGCCTGCGTCGCTCGGCTGGATCTGGTTCCTGATCAAGATCTCGGCGCTGTTGTTCTTCTACATTTGGATGCGGTGGACGCTGCCACGGTATCGCTACGACCAGCTCATGCAGTTCGGGTGGAAGATCCTGCTGCCGCTGGCCGTGGTGAACCTGCTGGCAACGGCCGCGGGGGTGATACTCCTTGGGGTTTGAGCTGCCACTCTTCTACGTGTTCGCCGCCGTCGCGGTGGTGACGTCGGCGCTGGTCATCGGGCAGCGGAGCCCGGTCTACAGCGTCATGCTGTTGATTGCGTCGTTCGCGGCGCTGGCGGGGCTGTACGTCCTGCTCGACGCGCCCTTCGTGGCGGTCATCCAGATCATCATCTACGCCGGCGCCATCCTGGTGCTGTTCCTGTTCGTGGTGATGCTGCTGAACGCCCCGAAGGAGGCCGCCCCCTGGGAACGGGTGGCGGCGGGGCCGAGGCGGGCGGGAGCCGTGCTCGGCGTTGTGCTCGCCGGCGAGCTGGCGTGGGCGCTGTGGCACGCGGCACTCTCGCGCGAGCCGGCCGGCGGCGGCCAGGGCATGCCGGCGCATGCGATCGACTCGGTGCGCGCGATCGGCCAGGTGCTCTATACCGACTACGCCTTCGCCTTCGAGGTCACGTCGCTGCTGATCCTCGTCGCGATGGTCGGGGCGGTCGTGCTGGCGAAGCGACGGGTCTAACCCTATGGTCTCCTTGAACCACTACCTCTTCCTCTCCGCGATCCTGTTCGCCATCGGGACCACGGGCGTGTTCCTGCGGCGCAACATGATCACGGTGCTCCTGTCGATCGAGATCATGCTGAACGCTGCGAACCTGACGATCGTGGCATTCGGGCGCGACTGGGGCGCGGTGGACGGCCAGATCATCGTCTTCTTCGTGGTGACCGTGGCCGCCGCGGAAGCCGCGGTCGGGCTGGCCATCGTCATCGCGCTGTTCCGGCTGCGGGAATCGCTCGACCCCGATGCGTTCACGTCCCTGAAGTGGTGATGAACTGAATGCTCCTCCTCATACCGCTTCTTCCGTTCCTCGGCTTCCTGGTGAATGCCTCGTTCGGGCGGCGGCTGTCGAAGACCATGTCGGGCGGCGTGGCCGTCGCGGCGATGGTCGGATCGTTTGCGGCGTCGGCGGCGGCGTCGTGGACGCTGCTTGGCATGCCGGCCGGCGGTCGCGTGATCGACCAGGATGTGTTCACCTGGATTTCCTCGGGCGACCTGCTGGTGCCGTTCGCGCTCCGGCTCGACCCGCTGTCGATGGTGATGATCCTGGTGGTCTCTGGGATCGGCGCGCTCATACACCTGTACTCGACGGCGTACATGCACGAGGAGCGCGACAGCGAGTACGCCCGCTACTTCTCGTACCTGAACCTGTTCGCCGCGTTCATGCTCGTCCTCGTGCTGGCGCCGAACTTCCTGGTCATGTTCGTCGGCTGGGAAGGGGTGGGGCTCTGCTCGTACCTGCTGATCGGGTTCTGGTACCACAAGACATCAGCCGCTGACGCGGGCAAGAAGGCGTTCATCGTCAACCGCATCGGCGACTTCGGGTTCCTGCTCGGCGTCCTGCTGCTCTTCTCGCAGTTCGGCACCCTCGATTTTCACGCGCTCGCGCGCGGCATCTCGGTGTTCGCGCCCGAGACCGCGAGGTTTGGGACGCTGTCGGTCGCGGCGCTCCTGCTGTTCCTCGGCGCCACCGGCAAGTCCGCGCAGATCCCGCTCCACGTCTGGCTGCCCGACGCGATGGAAGGGCCCACACCCGTGTCCGCCCTGATCCACGCGGCGACGATGGTGACGGCCGGGGTGTACATGATCGGGCGCAACGCGGTGCTGTATTCCCACGCGCCCGGCGTGCTCGAGCTCGTCGGCATCGTCGGCGTGGCCACGGCGGTGATGGCGGCCACGATCGGCCTGGTGCAGAACGACATCAAGCGCGTGCTGGCGTACTCGACCGTGTCGCAGCTCGGCCTGATGTTCGTCGCCATGGGCGTCGGGGCGTACGCCGCCGGCATCTTCCACCTCTTCACGCACGCGTTCTTCAAGGCGCTGCTCTTCCTGGGGTCGGGCGCCGTCATTCACGCGTTGGCCGGCGAGCAGGATCTGCGGCGGATGGGCGGCCTGCGCAAGGAACTGCCGATCACCTACTGGACATTCCTGGTGGGAACCCTGGCGATTGCCGGCGTGCCGTTCCTCTCGGGCTTCTTCAGCAAGGACGAGTTGCTGTACCGGGCGTTCTCGAACGGGCACCCGTACTTGTGGTTCTTTGCCAGTCTCGCGTCGTTGCTGACGGCGTGCTACATGTTCCGGCTCGTTATTCTCGCGTTCCACGGCGAGCGCGCGCCGGACGCGGCGGCGAAACACGGGGCGGGCCACGACGGCGGCGACGTGTCACAGGGGGCGGCGCACGGCCACCTGCACGACGCGCCGCGGCCCATGGCTGTCG